>OHRS01000976.1_pt1 | contig 11712 bp, 10 predicted proteins | sample 1578441 | NCBI WGS metagenome assembly OHRS01 (sample SAMEA3879592, study PRJEB24766) | human gut metagenome | biome: human-associated habitat; feature: feces | place: USA | collected 1985/1987
CTTATTATAAAATATGGAAGGAACACTTATGAAATTTTTTTCAAAAACAATGAAGCTCAATAATATTGATACGGTTCCGTATCTTACATATAATTCTTTATCAGAAATTAGTTTCATCAATCACGCATTCACAACCCGACTTGGCGGTGTGTCAACGGGTGAATTTACATCAATGAATATGGCATTCAACAGAGGTGACAATCCCGACAGCGTAACCGAAAATTACAAAAGATTCTGCAAAAGTGCAGGCTTTGATTATGAAAGCCTTGTAGCCTCGGCACAGGATCACCACACGGTTGTAAGAGCCGTAACATCTGCCGAAAAGGGCATAGGCATCTACAAGCCCCGTGATATGGAGAGCGTTGACGCCTTGATTACAAATGAAAAGGGAGTAACCCTTGTAACCTACTATGCCGACTGCACACCGCTGTTTTTTGTTGATACAAAGAATAAGGCAATTGGACTTGCCCATGCCGGATGGAGGGGAACTGTCGGCAGAATAGGGGAAAAGGTTGTTGAGAAAATGACTGAGCTTTACGGTACAAATCCTGCCGATATCAAAGCCGCAATCGGTCCCGCAATTTCAGTTTGTTGCTATGAGGTTGATTACCCATGTGCAGAACATTTTCTGAATCTTGCAGACCTTGACAGCTCAAAGTTCGTTTTTGAAAAAGGAAACGGAAAATATATGGTTGACCTTTTAGAAACCAACCGTCAGATTCTTACTGCTTCAGGTGTAAAGAATGAAAACATAACAGTTTCGGATGTCTGCACCAATTGCAACAGCGACCTCTTATGGAGTCACCGTGCCACCAAAGGTCACAGAGGCACAATGAGTGCGTTTATGTGTATAAAATAAGAATACTATTTTTGCTTTTGCAAAGCAAAAGACGGTTATTGACCGCCTTTATCTATCTAGATTTATCTTTCCGTTTTTTGCAAACCATACATCGTTTACCTCAAATTCCTTGCCGTTAAGGTAATTAAGAATGCCTGCATCGGTTTCAAAATTGAATTTCAGCTTATAGCTGTAAAGCGCCTGATACTTAATGCTGTCGGGTGCTTTTTTGCCTCTACCGTATTTTGTATCGCCCACAAGCGGATGTCCGATTGATGCCATATGTGCTCTTATCTGATGAGTTCTGCCCGTCAGCAGTTCAACCTCGGCAAGGCTGAACTTGCCGTTGAAGTCAAGAATTTCATATTTTGTCTTGATTTCTTTTGAACCCTCAACTTCATTTTTGAAAACAGTAACCTTGTTTTTACTTTCATTCTTGGTCATATAGCCGTGAAGTGTGTCGCTGTCCCTTTTTGGCTTTCCGTATAAAAGGCAGAGATAGTATTTTTCAAGCTCTCTTGTTTTCATTTTTGCGTTTAGGATTCTTAGACTTTCGGCATTTTTAGCCGCAATAACAATTCCGCCCGTGTTTCTGTCAATTCTGTTTACAAGTGCAGGTGCAAAGGCTTTTTCTTCATCGGGATTATATTCGCCTTTGTCATAGAGGTAGTGCTGAACTCTTGCAACAAGTGAATCAAAGTGATAATTCTTGTCGGGGTGTACGATTATGCCCGGTTTTTTATCTATAAGTATAAGGTTTTCATCCTCATAAACAATGTCAAAGGTTTTCGGTGCTTTCATGAATTCATAGTTTTTTTGCTCCGATGCCTCAAAAAATTCGTCCTTAATATAAAAGGTAAGCACATCGCCCTCTTTAAGCATAGTTTGAATATCGCACTTTTTGCCGTTTACCTTAATACACTTTTTCCTTATATATTTGTACATAAGCGACTTTGGCAGAGTTTTGAATCTTTTTTGTAAAAATTTATCGAGTCGCTGATTTGCGTCATTCTTTTTAATTTCAAGTGTTCTCATAGTCTGTAAAATTCTCCGTAATTGTTTTCTCAGTTTATCTTATATCAATTTTAAAAATAATTCAACCGCTTTTGCACATAATTTGATTTTGTGTATATTCTGATACAGGGTGATACAGTGAATTGTTACACACAGAGAATAAAATCTGCAGTATGCTTTGGACTGGGACTGCTGTGTGCATCACTTCTGCCGAGTGAATGGGTACTCGTCATTGCGGCAGGCGCACTCGTAGTTGTCAGTATTTGTTGTGTTCGGAGGTAATTATGAAAGTTGTACTTATTGAGAAACCAAAATTCATATCGGCAATTTTGAGAAAAATTTACGGAATCAAAAAGGAAACCAAGCCGGAATAATAGTTATATGTTTGGACACTGTTCCAAAATCTTGCTATTAGTAATAGTTTACAATAAATTCGAGCCAAAGATGTGCATAGTTACAAAAAACTTTGCACATCTTATTTTTTAAAATAAAATTATGATTAATCTTACGGGTAATATTTTTCCGCACTCCCTAATATAATTGAACTATAAAACATAAAGGAGAGAAAAATATGGAGTTTAATCAGGAAAACCGCTCGTTTTGCACGCCGTCGGCTGTGCTTGACACGGTTGCCGAACAGCTTGCAGATGTTGACCTCACTCTGCCCGATTATTGTCCGGATATAGAAAAAATTCTGAAATGTACCCTCACACCCAAAATTCAGAGCAGAACCCTTTCGGGAGGTCAGCTTCAGATTGACGGATTTTGTACGGTGAATGTAATGTATGTGGAAAGCATAAAGAAAAGCGTGCGCTGTTGCGAACAAAGCGTGAATTTTTCACAGAACTTTTCGGTAAAAGACGCACCCGACAATCCGGTTATCATCACAAAAACCAAGCCGGAATACATAAACTGCAGGGCATTAAGTCCCCGCAGACTTGTTATGCACGGAGCGTTTTCATTGTATGCAAAGGTATTTTCAAAAACTCAGACGAGCATTTTCACGCCTTCCGACAATATTGAAACCGACCGAAAGACCGTTACCTGTGCCGACCTTAAATCGTTCTGTCAGGAGCAGTTTTCTGTTTGCGAAGAAATTTCGGTAGGCGAAAAACCGCAGATTGAATCCGTTCTCCGCAGTGATGTAAGCGTCGGAGTGATTGACGCTAAGGCTGTAACGGGAAAGCTTATGCTCAACGGTGAACTTAATCTCAAGCTTTTGTACCTTTCAAACGCAGAGAGCGGAGAAGTTGAAAAGCTTGACTATCTGTTGCCGTTCAACAAAATTTTAGATTGTGACGGAATTGACGAAAACACAATCAACTGTGTTTCCTGCGATGTTATGTCGTATGACATCAGACTGAAAAACGATATGCTTTCCGAAAAGCCGTCGGTGATACTTGAAGTTAAGCTCTGCGTTACGGAGGAGGGCTATATAACCCGTGAGGAAGAAATTGTGTGTGACGCCTACTCAACAGAATTTTCCTCGTTGCCGGAGTTTGAACAATTAAAAATTACGGGCGAGGTTGTTCCGATTAATGAACCTCATATGGAAAAAATGTCCGTTAAGATTGATGACGGAAAAATTTCACGAATTCTAGATATTTTCACAGAACAAATTACTGCCGAGGCTTCACACGATGACAGAGGTATGGTTATAAGCGGAAAAATCAACATATGCATATTGGCACTTAACGGGGAAGATATGCCTGTGTTTATTGAGCGTTCAGCCGATTATGAGCATATTATTCCGCAGACAGACTGCACCTGTGCAAAAATTTTCGGTACAAGGACAGCAAGTATAAGCTACAGACTTGCCGAGGATGATGTCATAGAAATTCGTTGTGAGCTGAAAATCTGCGGTGCTGTTTTTTCGGAAAACAGAGTGAACACCGTAAAAAATGTAAATGTGTTTGAGGATAAACCTATACCTCCCGAAAATTGTGCGCTGACATTATACTTTGCCGACAAGGGAGAAAAGCTCTGGGATATTGCTAAATCTCACAACACAAAGCTTGATTTGCTGCTTTCGGAAAATTCGGCTGAAAATCAGGTGCTCGACGCACCTAAAATGCTGTTGATTCCGAGAATATAGGGAGGTATAAAAAATGGAAGAGAGAAATGTTTATCAGGATATTTCCCGAAGAACCGACGGCGATGTCTATATCGGAGTAGTCGGTCCCGTCAGAACGGGAAAATCCACATTTATAAAAAGGTTTATGGATTCGCTTGTTCTGCCCAATATTCGTGACGAGGCAGTTTACAGGCGTACCGTTGACGAGCTTCCTCAATCTGCGGCAGGAAGAACCATAATGACCACAGAACCCAAATTTATTCCCGAGGAATCCGTTGAAATCAATCTCGGCGGCAACACAACCTTCAATGTGAGAATGATTGACTGCGTAGGCTATATTGTAAACAGTGCAATCGGTTACAGCGAAGAGGACGAACCGAGAATGGTAAAAACTCCGTGGTCAAACGAGGCGATTCCTTTTGATGACGCCGCAGAAATAGGCACTAAAAAGGTAATTACCGACCATTCAACAATCGGTCTTGTTATCACTACTGACGGAACAATCAGCGATATTCCGAGAGAAGATTATATTGAAAGTGAAAAAAGAGTAATTAATGAGCTGAAAGCAATTAATAAACCGTTCATTATACTTCTCAATTCAGTTGACCCTACGGCAGATGAAACAATTCACCTGTCAAACGAAATGACCGCCGAATACAAGGTTCCCGTAATTCCCGTTAGCTGTATGGAGCTTGACGAAACCGAAATCAAAAGGATACTTGCACAGCTTTTGTTTGAATTTCCAATCCGTGAAATCAAGGTTGACATTCCGAAATGGGTTGTAAAGCTCGATAAAGACCATTGGCTGAAATCGGTTGTATTTGATTCAATAAAGAAAAATGCCGCAAAAATTGAGAAAATCAGGCAAATTCAGCAGATAATCTCTGATATTGAGCAATGCGAGTACATCACATCTGCAAAGGTTACGAGTCTTGACCTCGGAAAAGGATATGCGGAGATGGCCGTATCTATCGAAAGCGAACTTTTCTACAAGGTTATCTCGGAAGAAACAGGGCTTGATATAACCGAGGAGTACGAACTTCTGAACTGCATAAAAACTCTTTCGCAAAAACAAAAAGAATTTGACAAGATTGCACAGGCTTATGAACAGGTTCAGGAAACGGGCTACGGAATTGTTATGCCGACAATTGACGAACTTACCCTTGACGAACCGCAGATTATTAAGCAGAGCGGAAAATACGGTATCAAGCTGAGAGCAAGCGCACCGTCAATTCATATGATGAAGATTTTTACGCAGACGGAGGTAACTCCGATTGTCGGTTCGGAACAGCAGTCCGAAGAGCTTGTGTCTTATCTTCTCAGAGAATTTGACGAAAATCCGGAAAAAATCTGGGAGAGTAACATATTCGGAAAATCAGTTCACGAACTCGTTAACGAGGGACTTCACAACAAACTGTACAGAATGCCTGCCGATGCCAGAAGGCGGATAGGGGAGACAGTTGAAAAAATTATCAATGACGGCTGTAACGGATTAATATGTATAATTCTGTAACGACAAATAACGATAAAATCGCAAAGCTTTAATTCACAAATAAACAGGTTCACAAATAAATAAATTGGTAATATCGCCAAAAAATTATTCGCCCCATATTTGTTATTGAAAATGTTTCGGGAATAAAGTATAATATTCCTATATGCAAATGACAAATATGGGGGTTGTTTTATGAATCTTTCCGATGTAGCTTTATTGGCTAAAGAGGAGCTTTCCCTTGCCGAAAAAGGTATTGCCTCTGCAAAAGTTGTTCTTACAGGTTTTGTTGTTGTATTCGCAATGCTGATTCTCTTGATTTTCATAATCAAGATTTACGGCGCAATCATTCAGAAAGCTCAAAATGCCGGCAAAAAGAGCAAAGAGAAAAAGGCTGAAACCGTAGCAGAAACTCCTGCTCCCGTTGTTGCCGCTCCTGTTGCTCCTGCTCAGACAGACGGTGTTTCCGATGAGGTTGTTGCCGTAATTTCCGCAGCGGTTGCCACAATGTACGGCTCTTCCGAAAAAGCAAGAATCAAGAGTATTAAAAAGTCATCAGACGGCGGTCGTTCCGCATGGGCAAAAGCCGGTGTACTTGATAATACCCGCCCGTTTTAAGGCAAAGTTTTAAGGGAAAGGATGTTATCTAATGGAAATTTTACAAGGCTTTGTAGATGCCGTTGTCGGTATCTTTGAAGACTCGGGTCTGTTAACTCTTAACTGGCAGAACTATGTAATGATTGGTATTTCAATCGTTTTGCTTTACCTTGCAATCAAAAAGCAGTATGAGCCGCTTTTGCTCCTTCCTATCGCATTCGGTATGCTGCTTGTTAATCTTTATCCGAGCATTATGGCTCCGCCTACAACACAGCTTTTGACAGAGGCTCAATGTACCGCACAGAATATTGCGGTGTCGGGACACGCCAAAACGGTGATTGACGGAGTAACTTATATTGAGAATCCGACATACGGCGGACTTCTTTATTACCTCTATCAGGGTGTTAAGCTCGGCATTTATCCGCCTCTTATCTTCCTCGGCATCGGTTGTATGACTGACTTCGGTCCGCTCATCTCTAACCCGAAGAGCCTTATCCTCGGTGCTGCCGCACAGATTGGTATCTTTTTAACATTTACAGGTGCTATTTTCCTCGGATTTACAGAGGCAGAGGCAGGTGCTATCGGTATCATCGGCGGTGCCGACGGTCCTACGGCTATTTATGTAACAACAAAGCTTGCTCCGCATCTTCTCGGTTCAATCGCAATTGCCGCATATTCATATATGGCTCTTGTTCCGATTATTCAGCCGCCTATTATGAAGGCGCTCACAACCAAAAAAGAGCGTTCGGTAGTTATGGAACAGCTTCGTCCCGTTTCAAAGCTTGAGAAGATTATGTTCCCGGTAATTGTTGTTATTATCATCGCAATCTTCCTTCCCGACGCAGCTCCGCTCGTTGGTATGCTTATGCTCGGTAACCTCTTTAAGGAGTCCGGCGTTGTTGAAAGACTCAGCAAAACAGCTCAGAACGAGCTTATGAATATTATCACAATCTTCCTTGGTACAACTGTAGGTGCAACCGCATCCGGTCAGAACTTCCTTACTTTTGACACAATCAAGATTATCGTTCTCGGTCTTCTTGCGTTCTGTATGGGTACTGCATTCGGTGTACTTTTCGGTAAGATTATGTACAAGGCAACAGGCGGTAAGGTTAACCCGCTCATCGGTTCAGCAGGCGTATCCGCCGTTCCGATGGCTGCCCGTGTATCTCAGAAGGTTGGTCAGGCTGAAAATCCCGGCAACTTCCTCCTCATGCACGCTATGGGCCCGAATGTTGCAGGTGTAATCGGTTCAGCAGTTGCAGCCGGCGTACTTCTTAATGTTGTAGGCTGATAACCGTAACTTAATAAACTATGATAAAGGAAGTCTTTACGGCTTCCTTTATTTTTGCTGTTAAAGAATCCGACAATGAAAAATTTGTATAATATTAAATAAATTATTTCAATCAATATTTTATGATAGAATTATTGCTGAGAATACATAAGATATAATGAAATATGAATATGTAAATCAGTGCCGTAAAAACACCTTTTTTGCTTTACGGTATGTTTTCTTAATACTTAATACGAATTAAAGGGGCTATATAAATGGCAAAGAATGTAACCATTCAGCGAATTGTCGGCGTCCTTTTGCACAGAATCAAGTTTATTATTCTTGCTACTGTTGTAATGGGACTGCTGTTCTTTATGTATTCACGCTTTGTAATTGCGCCGATGTACAGCACATCTACCATGATTTATGTACAGAACTACAGTTCGTCACAGCGAGCAAATGCCAATGCCGACACCAAGAGTACGACACCTAAAAAGGCTGACGATGATACTGCCAAAAAGACAACCAATGAGGAGAACCAGAAGATATATCCTGCTGATATTTCCGCCTCTGCAAATCTTGCTGAAATCTGCGTTACACTCTTTAAAAATTCCGATGAGATGACAGCACTCTATGACGGTTGCACGGTTAATGTTGATGTAACCGACGGTACTTTCTTTATCACAATTACAGTGGACGGTACAGACGCACAGAAGTGTGCCAATGTTGCCAATCAGCTTGCCGAAAAAGCGGCTGAGGTTTATAATTCAAAATTCAGCTACGGTCAGATCGGAACACTTCGTCAGGCGAAGGTTCCTTCGGCTCCGTATGCACCGAGTAACACAAAGAATATGCTTATAGGCGCGGCAATCGGATTAATTGCTTCCTGCCTTATTTCTATTCTTATTGAACTTATCGACACAACAATCAAGTCTGAGGACGATATTCAGGATATCTACGGTATTCCTATATTTGCCGAAATTCCCGACTTTGAGAACCAGGGTTAAGGAGGAACTATGGCTTCTGATTTTAAATTATTTAAAAAGAAAGACGATAAAAAAATAACGGACAGAATTTTTCTCTTTCCGATAAGAGCAAGTTTGCAATTGTTGAGTCGTATAAGGCTGCAAGAACTAATATTATGTTCTCGCTTTCCGCAAAAGAAAAAAAATGCTTTGCCGTAACCAGTTACTCAAAGGGTGAGGGCAAGAGCACCGTTTCCGCAAATCTTGCAATTTCCTTTTCAAAAATGGAAAAAAGAGTTCTCCTTATCGACTGCGACCTTCGCCGTCCTAATGTTCACAACATTTTTAAGCTTGACAATAAAAAGGGACTTACCAATGTAATCGGTAAAATGATTGAAATTGACGAGGCTGTTAAGCATGATGTTCTTCCGAATCTTGACATTCTTCCGGCAGGTACGGTTGCGCCAAACCCCTCTGAGCTTATGTGCAGTACCAGATTTCAGGAACTTTATGAGCAGTTTGTCAGAGATTATGATTATGTAATTTTTGATACGCCTCCTATCGGTGTGGTTGCCGACGCTCTGCTTCTCAAGGATATGATTGCCGGCTTTGTTGTAGTTGTTCGTGAACGCTCAACAACTCACGGCGACCTTCAGCACCTTCTTGACAGCGTAAAGCTTGCCGATTCAACCGTACTCGGTCTGATTGAGGTAGGTTGTACTTATGATTCAAAGAGAAGAAAGAAAGGTTATTACTACTACCAGTATTATTAATCCCAATTTTGTGCTTTGGCACAAAACTACACATTCTCGATAAAAATAACACAAAATCACAGACTTGCAAACTTTCACCAAAAATGACTGTTGCAGGTCTGTTCTTTTTTGTGAAAATAAAAATGCAAGATTACAAAAAACATCTTGCATTTCTTGGGCGAATAGAGTAAAATATATTAGAAATTTAAATTGCATTTGCAATAATATTTTAAGGAGTTATTCAAAATGGGTTATCTTGAACTGAGTAAGCAGGAACTTGAAAAAGAGTATGGCAATCTCGTAAAGAGATTTGAGGAGTTTAAAGGTATGGGACTTAACCTCAATATGGCAAGAGGTAAGCCCAGCAAAGAACAGCTTGATTTTTCCTTACCTATGCTCGATACAATCAACAGCAAATCCGATTTTATCGGTGAGGATAAGATGGATTGCCGCAACTACGGACTTCTCAACGGTATTACAGAGTGCAGAAAGCTTTTTGCGGATATTCTCGGTGTAGATGCAGAGAATGTTATTGTAGGCGGTTCTTCAAGCCTTAATATGATGTTTGATACAATTTCATGCTTTATGACAGCTCCCGCTGTTGAGGGCTGCAAACCATGGTATGAAGTAAAGAACAGAAAATTCCTCTGTCCGGTACCGGGTTATGACCGTCATTTCGGCATTACTCAGTATTACGGCTTTGAGCTTATTCCGATTCCGATGGACGACAACGGTCCCGATATGGATATGGTTGAAAGACTCGTTTCTGAGGATGACTCAATCAAGGGTATTTGGTGCGTTCCGAAATATTCAAACCCTGCCGGCATCACATACAGCGATGAGGTTGTTAAGCGCTTTGCCGCTTTAAAGCCTGCCGCTAAGGATTTCAGAATTATGTGGGATAATGCCTACTGCATCCATGAAATCAGCGACACACCTGATGTTTTGCTCAACATTATGGATGAATGCAAAAAGACAGGTAATGAAGACCTCCCGATTCTTTTCTGTTCAACATCAAAGATTACTTTCCCCGGTGCAGGCGTAGCCGCAATGGCTGCATCTGAGAACAACCTCAAGGTTCTCCGTGAAAAATATAACTACGAAATCATCAGCTATGATAAGCTTAATATGCTCCGTCATGTAAGATTCTTCAAGGACTATGACGGCGTGCTTAAACATATGGAAAAGCACAAGTCTGTCCTTAAACCAAAATTCGAGATTGTTCTTGATACTCTCGACAAAGAACTTGCGCCTGCTGATATCGCATCATGGAAAAAGCCGCACGGCGGTTACTTTGTAAGCGTTGATGTTTTTGAAGGCACGGCAAAGAGAACAGTCGCTCTCTGCAAGGAGGCAGGAGTTGTTCTTACAGGTGCAGGTGCAACATATCCGCTCGGAATTGATCCAAAGGATTCCAACATCAGAATTGCACCGACCTTCCCTCCGAACCACGAGCTTGAAGTTGCTATGGATGTTTTTTGTATCTGTGCAAGGCTTGCGGCTTGCGAAAAGATTCTGAACAAGTAATCATCATTTGAAAATTTGGTTTGTCAGTTGGATTTTGGAAGAATTTTGTATGCAGTTTATGACATTAGAATGTATTTTTTGATAAATTCAATTCTTTTTTTATTAAATATTTCCGTATCCATTGACATTTTCCTAAAAAAATTCTATAATAACTCTGTTACGGTCTGTGATTGGATGTTCGTGACAGAGTTATTTTGACTTTTGAGCAAAATAAAATCACAGACAATTATTTAACGGAGGTTTCAAAGGCATGAAAAGAGTTCCAAAGCCTGTATTCTTTGTCGTAGCTTTGCTGATACTTGCCTTTTCGTTTACTGCGATTTTTGGTATTTCCTACTACACCGGCGATAACAAAACAACAGTATTAAAGGGCATCAGCGATATACGATGGGGAATTGACATCCGTGGCGGTGTTGAAGCAACATTCAAACCGGCAGGAGATGTTGACGCAACTGACGAGCAGCTTGAGTCTGCAAAGTCAATCATTGAATTAAGAATGGTATCTCAGGGTATCACAGATTATGAGCTTTATGCGGATGCAAAAAGCGACAGAATCATTGTTCGTTTCCCATGGAAGGAAGATTCCGACCAGAACGCAATTGAGGCAATCGAAGAGATTTCTTCAACGGCACAGCTTACATTCCGTCCCGGAGACGGTCATGAAACAACAGATGTTGATTCAAACGGCGGGTATGTTTACAAAACTCCTTCGGGCGACACAGCTAAGACAATCCTTATGGACGGTTCTTATGTTGAAAGTGCAACAGCAGGTATGACAACAGACAAGACCACAGGTAAAAATTCCTATGTAGTTCAGCTTAAGCTGAAGAGCAGCGGTGACAAGAACGGTAAGGAGCGTTTTGCTGACATCACTAAAGAATATCTAAACCAGCAGGTTTCAATCTGGATGGATGATATTATGCTTTCAGCTCCTAAGGTTGAGGCTGAAATTACAGACGGCAACGCTGTTATTTCAGGTGACTTTACAGCTAAAGAGGCTCAGGACCTTGCATCAAAAATTAATGCAGGTGCTCTTCCGTTCCAGCTTGAAACATCAAACTACGGCACAATCAGCGCAACCCTCGGTGAGAACTCACTTGTTGCAATGGCATATGCGGGTGTTATCGCATTTATCATTATTGCAATCATTATGATTCTCTTCTACCGTTTGCCGGGTTTTGTTGCA
>OHRS01000984.1_pt1 | contig 11651 bp, 8 predicted proteins | sample 1578441 | NCBI WGS metagenome assembly OHRS01 (sample SAMEA3879592, study PRJEB24766) | human gut metagenome | biome: human-associated habitat; feature: feces | place: USA | collected 1985/1987
GGCTTTTTACCACCCTTACAAGTTCGCGCTTATCAAACATTTCGCCGCAGCCTGTGCACATACGCATCGGTATTTTTTTAGTTTTCATATTTACTACGCCTTTCTTTCAAAATGCGAGGTAATTATTCTTCTGTTTCGTTTTCGTCTGCTTCAGGCTCTTCATTAGTGAAAAATCCCGATTCAGGCTTAATATCAATTTTCCAGCCTGTAAGCCTTGCAGCAAGGCGAACATTTTGACCTTTGTTGCCGATAGCAAGTGAAAGCTGATCATCAGGAACTGTTGCACGGCAGCTCTTTGCATCTTCATCAAGAATTTCAACTTCGCAAACTTCTGATGGTGCAAGTGCGGCACTTACATACTGTGCAGGGTCTTCGCTGAACTTAACAATATCAATCTTTTCACCGCCGAGAACTTCAACAATGTTGGAAACTCTCTGACCTCTCGGGCCTATGCAAGCGCCTACCGGGTCAACATCCTCATCTGTTGAATAAACAGCAATCTTGGTTCTTGAACCTGCTTCGCGGGAAACTGATTTAATTTCAATAGTTCCGTCATAAATTTCAGGAACTTCCTGCTCAAATAAACGGCGAACCATACCCGGATGTGTGCGTGAAATCATAATGCGAGGGCCTTTGCCCATTTCTTTGACATCAACAACAAATACTTTGATGTTTTCGCCTACTGTGAAATGCTCACCCGGAACCTGCTCTGTTTTAGGAAGAACTGCTGAATTCTTACCCATATCAAGAGTAACATTTCCTGTTTCTGGGTCAATTCTGTCTACCTTTGCTGTGACAAGCTCCTGATTTTTAGATTTGAATTCTTCAATCATCTGTCCTCTTTCAGCTTCGCGGATACCCTGGCGGATAACATGCTTTGCTGTTTGAGCTACAATTCTGCCGAAATTTTTTGTTTTAAGCGGAATATCAATTGTACCGCCGACTTTAGCACTCTTTCTTAATACCTGTGCCTGCTCAAGTGTAAGGTCTGTATCTTCATCTTCAATTTCATCAACTACATTTTTTCTTACATAAACCTTGATTTTTTGCTTATCAGGGTCAATGTCACAATGAACAATATCCTTACCGTTATAATCGTGCTTTGCAGCAACAATAATTGCGGCTGAAATTTTTTCATAAAGATATTCGGCAGGAATACCTTTTTCAGCTTCAATTGCTTTTACTGCGTCAAAAAATTCTTTACTCATTTTCCTATCATCCTTTCGATTAGTTCATTTCTTTTTCAAAATCTTTAATATCAAAGTCATCAAGTTTTACATATGATGTATCTTTTTTATTTACCTTAAGTTCCTCGCCGTCTGCAAGTGAAAGTGTGATCTCACCGCCGTTGTAAGAAACAAGCTTACCAGCATAGTCCCTCACATTATTTACAGGGCGGATAAGGCGAACCATAACATCAGCACCGATATACTTTTCAAAATGCTTATCAGCTGTAAGCTCCCTTTCTACCCCGGGTGAGCTGACTTCGAGAGTATAGCTTTGTGAAATCGGGTCTGCTTCATCAAGCGGCTTTGTAACAGCGTGGGTTAAATCAACACAGTCATCAATTGAAATTCCGCCCTCTTTATCAATAAAAATACGAAGATACCAATCCGTACCCTCTTTTGCGAAGCGGACATCCCAAATATCAAGGCCGAGTTCTTCTGCGTAAGGGGTAATAATTTCTGTTACCCTAGATACAGTATTTCCTTTTCCTGCCAAGAAAAAACCTCCTTACAATAATAAGAGAGCGGGCCTCTTAGGTCCACTCTCATGAGAATCAATAAACTTACTGTGTATATAATAACATATTATAATAAAAAGTCAAGTGTTTTTTTCAGTTAAAAAATACGATATAAAAAACACTTTTACTTTACTTTTCAATCATTTTTGCTACTATTACAGACATATCATCACGGTGCTTTTCATCGCTGTTTTCGAGCGCAAGGCGCAAAATCGCTTTTGCTTTTTCATTTGGGTCAAACGATGTTTCAAGCTTCAAAAATTCTTCAAGCCAATCATCACCCACATCTGTTATTCCGTCACTCATCATAATTATTTCATCATCGGTATTCAGCAGCGTAGTTCTTTTGGCAAATTCCACACCGCGTAAAATTCCTGCCGGCATAGAAGTAAGCTCGCACTTTGTCAAACTGTTTTCTTTTACAACATACGATTTCGGCGCACCCGCTTTATAAAACTCACATTTGCCGCTGAATAAATCCACCCTTATACAATCAAGCGTTGCCAAACTTTCCTCGTGGCTTTTTACAAGAAGCGCACTGTTTACAACTTTGAGCGATGAATCAAATCCGAACCCGGCTGACAGAAGCTTTGATAACAGGCCTGCACCCATTGCTCCGTCTAAAGCAGCTCGGCTTCCCTTGCCCATTCCGTCGCTTATAATAAAAATCATATGTCCTCTTGAATCGTTAATTGTTTTAATCGTATCACCGCACAGGTTTCCCTCTGCCGAATATTGAGCAAATCCGATACTCATTTTAAAATTAGGCTTTTCCATAAACGAAAGCATAGTTCCGGCTGAACTCACATTTATTTTTCCACGCTCAAATTCACGCTTGCAAATTTTGCTTATTTCATTTGTAAGGCGTAAATTATCAAGCCCCTTGGTATCATTGGGAGCAAGAATTTCAATTCGCATTCTGTCATATTTATCAATAATTGCAGATATATTTTCAGGAAAAATATCGTATTCGCCAAGCATTCTTCTTATTCTGCCTGCCGACTTAAAATCAAAGCTTTCAGCCTCATCAAACTCAAATGCCAAATCTGCAAGCATATCGGAAATAGAAAAAAATTGGTCTGACGCAACCATTCTGATTTCACTTTCATTAGGGTCAACCGGCGAAAGCGAATTGATTTTTTCACGCACATCTCTGACGCTTTCGCTCACTTGCGCAAGCGCACTTGATGCAAAGCGCAATCTTACCACAAGGCTCTGCCTTAAACTTCCTTCGGGTGCAATATCCGCTCCGCTTTCCCACAAATCAGATAATTTCAATGTCAGTTTTTCCGGAAGTATGCATAAAATAACCCCTGCAATAACACTTTCAAGCACTGTGCAAAATGAAAAAGCCCCCAAATTTGCGGCTATGGCAAAAAATGACATTGAAAGTGCAAAGCTTACAGCGATAGCAAGGCTTGAAAAAGAAGTAAACAGACTGCATAAAAGTGACGAAAAAGCATATGCACCAAGCAAAAAAAGTCCGTTTTCTTTAGTAATACCGAGTGCAAAACCCAGGCAAAGAGATACAATTAAACCAAAACGCTGACTGCCGAAACGAACAGTGGTTAAAATCAGCAAAGCGGCAATTATTCGTGCAAACGAAACACCTTTAATTTCAATAAAAGAAAGGCCGGAAAGCACAATAGAAGCCGACACCAAAATACAGGTAAGATCAGTAACGGGCAAAGCTTTTAATTTAAGCCTTTTTAAACTGCAATTAACAGCACGGTTAAAGAAAAATGCACTGCCCAAAGCAAGCACCGATTCGCCGAAAGTCAACGCATATTCGCCGAGCGTTGCCCCGGCTTTAACATTCATAACCAATCCGGTTGAAAATACCGAAAGCCCGGCGATAAGCATTGAAATATATGTATCTCTTTTAACCTTAAAAAATATCAATGCAAAAGTGCCGAGCGTGCATATAACTACTGCGCTTACATACCTGATTGCATTTTCAGGCGAGCAAAATACAATATATCCGAGCGCAGAACCTATTGTGGCAAACAAAAAGTTTTTTCTGCCTGATACTGCAATCAACGCAACTGCAAACGGGCAACAGCCTCCCACTACACTTGAAAAGCAAAGAAGAAAGGCAACAAGTCCCCACAGTACCCGCTTGCCGTACATTACAATATTTTTTAAATCTTTTTTAGGTATTTTGATTTTATCTTTAACAGTCATTTTTACACATCCCAAATGCATTATAGTAAAAGCAAATTGCGAATTATGTAAAAACAAGACAGCAAAGAAAAAGACTTTATCAAACACAAAGTTTTGATAAAGCCTTTAATTATATAAACAAACTTTTAATTTTAGCAAGCAGATTTACAAAAATACACCAAGCCGCTTGGAAAAGCGCAACCTTAATTGCATCAAGCTGGTCAATACCGCCGGTAAATGCCAAAAGCCCGACAACGCCAAGCCCGATAGCAGAGCCGAAAGAAGTAAGAACGCCTATAAGCTTTCTTGTTTCCTGCAAATCCTCTGCCGCACTTACAGCAGATACAAAACCGAGTGCCGAACCGTTATGCACAATATAGGCAGGTGATTTTTCTGCAAAAAGGTTTGAATACTTTTCAAATGCTCTTCCGTTTGATGAATTCATTACTCTGATATATCCGTCAGGAATTTCAAAAAGTTCAGCAATGCTTTCATCATTTATAAACGGGTCGGCACTGCGCACAAGAATAGTCATTCCGCTTTTTTCAAGCTTTTTAAGTGATTTTTTAAGTTGCGGTTCTGCGCTGTAAGATACAACAAACATTGCCATAAGCTTACCCGCTTCGGCAAGGTAGAGCACCTTTCTTCCCTTTCTTGCATATTTTCTTTCATATTCCTCTTTAAGAACGGGAACACCGTGATGAACAAGCAAATCCCTTGTTCCTACAAGTATTTTTTTACGATAAATCCACGCCGAAGTACCAAGTCTGTCCTCATAAACAATGTCATCAACTTCCGGCAAGATTGCCTGCTTGCCGATAATTACATCATCAAAAACAGAAGCAAGCGGGCTTTTTGTATTGATAATAACAGAAGCTGTTTTTAAAATTACATCATCTGCTTTTGCACCGTTAAATGTTTTAATACCGTGAATTTCACAACTGCGTGCCGAAAACAAATCCTGCGCTTCAATAACAATTGCATTGGCATCGCTTGTAACCGAAGCACCCTCAAACCCGTTTACCATAGCACCCCTTGTGCGAAGGTGTTTTGACACACTCAAAAGAGTATTATTAGTGCAAAACAGAGCATAGCACGGTGCGGTTATACATAAAGCGCAAACAAAAACATTGATTGCATAATTCACATTTTGATTTACTAAACCGGCTGCAACTGCCACAACCGCACTTAAAGCAAGTGAAATAAAACAAACATATTTGCAAATTATATTTGCAGGCTCATCCGCACTTGCAATATCAAGAAATTTTGTGGCAAAATCCGTTTTAATACTTGCTTTTAAATTCGGCTCACCGGTTAATAGCCCACGGCTTATAATACCCGCGTCAACTTCATTTACTATCGGTTCAACGGTATATTTTTCTTTTTGATTTGCCATAAAATCAAAATTAGTTCTTATCCTGGTAATAAACACATATTTGCCAAGCCCGTTTAAGCAAAGCGCAAACGCACCTGCAAAGGGATATGATGTACCGTCATCAATAAGCAAATTACTGTCAAAAAGAAGCAAGACAGTATGTGCAAAAATCACTATTTCGGCAAGGCTTACCGCAAAATCGCTGTTAACTCCGTTTTTAATTTTAAATCCGTGTATAAACACACTTGAATTAACAATACACACCGCAACAAAAAGAATAAGAAGCGTAATTATATACGGTGTATTTTCAAGCAAAAGCGATGGTAAATACGAACTGTCCTTAAACCCGGTCAAAAGGCCTAAAATAAGGGTTAATACACCCGTGATTTTAAGTGAAAGCGAAACGGAAGAAAGTGATTCATCAAGCCTTTTTGAAAATGTTGACTGCTCATTTGCACTTTCATATTCTTTTTTTACAACCGTATCTTTATCCTGCTTTTTTGCATCTTCAATATCTTCCGGTGCAAAAATCCTGAATTTATTTACCTTTTCTTTTCGTCTTTCTTTTAATTGCTGCTCTGCAAGTTCTTCATCAATTTTAGCTATCTGCTTTGTTTCATCGTCAAACCCGTCAAGCACAATTTGAACACCTTGTTCTTCTTCCTTTTGCTCCTGTGCTTTTTCTTCGCGTTGCTTAATTTCTTCCCTCGTAAGCAAAATCTTGGTTTTTTCAAGTTCTTCAACCGCTACAATAGTAGGTATTTGCTCCAAATCGTCTGTTTTATCAAACTTTGACTTGCTTTTAATGGTAGCCGGGCGTTCAATAATTTCAGGCGGTTTTTTTGAATAAATAGGTTCTTTTAAATTTTTATTAGAAAAAAAGCTTTTTTGAACAGTTTTCTGCTCTTCAAAATCACGATCAATTTGATTTGACTTTGGCTTAAATTCAATGTGCTTTGTTTTATCATCCACCTTAATTGCAGGTGATACCTTTGTTTTATCCGCAACTTCGTTTTGCTTAAATTTTGAAGATTTATCTGATTTTGAAGCGATTTTTATATTTTCAGGCTCAGGCTTAGGCACTTCAATTTCACGCTCGGTTATCTCCTTGGCACTGTTATTCACATCTTCAAGCGCCGATTGTGCCTTTTTAACTGTTTTTTCTCTTATTTCTTCAGCCTGTTTTATTATTTCATCAATTGATAAGCTATCGTTCATAATTCCCCACTCTCAATTTACACAAATTAAAGGCCAAGTCTTTGCCTTGCAATTTCATACATAATTATACTTCCGGCAACAGAAGCATTGAGCGAATTAACCTTACCGCACATCGGAAGTGAAACTGTAACATCGCACTTTTCCTTTACAAGCCTGCCTACTCCGCTGCCTTCATTTCCGATAACAAGCGCACATCCGCCCGAAAAATCAGTTTTACACCACGGTTGGCCATCCATATCTGCACAGTACACCCAAATATTCTGCTTTTTAAGTTCGTCAATTGTAGCCGCAAGATTGCCTACCCTCGCAACCTTAACATATTCAAGTGCACCGCACGAAGTTTTAGCCACAATAAAATTCAATCCTACATTTCTTCTCTTTGGAATAATTACACCGTGAGCGCCGCAAGCCTCCGCACTTCGTATAATCGCACCGAGATTATGGCTGTCCTCAATCTCATCACAAATTATGATAAAAGGAGCTTCGCCCTTGCTTTTTGCATATTCCAATATTTCTTCAACGCTTGAATAACTGTGAGCCGGCACATTTGCAACCACACCCTGATGATTTGCACCCGCACACATAAAATCAAGCTTTTTTCTGTCAACCGTTTTAACTACAATTTTATTTTCCTTGCACATTGCAACAATGCGGTTAATTGAACCTTCTCTTTCACCTTTTGAAATAAGCACATTTTCAACTTCCCTGCCGCTTTTAAGAAGCTCTATAACTGCATTTCTGCCTATAATCAAATTATCATTTGTTTTGTAATCTTTTTCTTCCTTTGGCATATTTTGTATCTCCGTAAATTTATTCAGTTTAATTATAACATTATATAGGCTTTATTTCAATTACAATTTATAGTAATTGACTATATGAAAATTCTAAAGTATAATAAGTTCAAAAGGAGTAATAAATATGAAACAGCTTAATTGGGCAACACTCGGTTGCGGCGTTATTGCAAATCAGCTTGCCGAAGCTATGCAGGCAAAAGGCAGAACGCTTTATTCCGTTGCAAACCGCACTCACCAAAAGGCAGTTGAATTTGCAAATAAGTATAAAATCGAAAAAGTTTACGACAGCATTGATGAAGTATTTGAAGATGAAAATGTTGACATAATTTATATTTCGACTCCGCATAACACTCATATTGAATATTTGCGAAAAGCACTTAAAAACGGAAAGAATGTAATTTGTGAAAAATCAATCACTCTCAACAGCAAAGAACTTGACGAAGCCATAAATTTAGCTAAAGAAAACAATGTTGTTTTAGCCGAAGCTATGACTATATATCATATGCCGATTTATAAAAAGCTTAATGAAATAATATTCTCCGGTAAACTCGGTGAACTTAGGCTTATACAAATGAATTTCGGTAGTTACAAGCCATATGATATGAATAACAGATTTTTCAACCGCAATCTTGCCGGCGGTGCTATGCTTGATATTGGCGTTTACGCTATATCTTTTGTAAGGTGGTTTATGACATCAAAGCCGCATAAAATCACTTCGCAGGTTAAATACGCGCCTTCGGGTGTTGATGAAACTGCCGGAATTTTGCTGCAAAACAAAGAAGATGAAATGGCAAGCATTATCCTTTCACTTCACGCAAAGCAACCTAAAAGAGGCACAATAAGCTTTGATAAAGGGTATATTGAAATTTTTGAATATCCACGCGGCGACGAAGCAGTAATCACTTATACCGAAACAGGCGAAAAAGAAGTTATTACCGCAGGAAACACAGAAAAAGCGCTTGAATATGAAATTGAAGATATGGAAAAAGCAGTGCTTGAAAACTTTGATATGCACTTAAACTTTACCAAAGATGTTATGGATATTATGACATTTATCCGCAATGAATGGGGTATGTATTATCCCGAAGAAGAAGGGCGCGAAATACTGTAAGCATAATAAATTTTCAGCACATCATATTTATTAAGGGGTAAACAATATGGGGTACAAATATAACATTATATATAACGCAAACGGCAAAATTCATAAAACCAACCACAGCAAAACTGCCGATTTTGAAATAATGGAAGAAATTAAGGGTGACATTTTCACTTTAACTTTATTGCCGAAAACAGATATAACTTTTCAAAAATTTGAAGTGACGGGTGATATTTCATTTTCACAAAACAGTAAGTTTTTTGTTAACGGATACCAGAGTTGGACAGTATCAAGGGAATATGCGCCAAATGAAGATATGCGTGCTGATTTCAATCCAAAATTTTTATCTGTTTTTGATAAAAAGAAGCTTAATATCCGAGGTATTTGGGGCGCAGGCGACCTCACTTTTCATAAATATCCGGAAAAAGCAGGGATTTTTTACGGATATTCTTATGCCTACATACGAAACGAAAATGATATTCGCCTCTTTGCATCATTAAGCGAAAAGAACGGTTACACCATAATCACATTTGATACAAATAATTCGTCCGTCACCATTGAAAAAGACCTTGAAGGTGTTGAGTATAAAAGCGGCGAAGAAATCAACATTCTTGAAATATGCGATATTATTGACGAAAGTGAAACCGCATTTGATAAATATTTTGAAATTGCAGAGATTAAAAAGCCGACTGCAAAAAGAATGTGCGGCTACACAACTTGGTATAACTACTACACAAGCGTTACTGAAGAAATAGTTAAGCGTGACCTTGAGTCAATATCAAAACTTGATTCTAAAATTGATATTTTTCAAGTAGACGACGGGTATGAAAGAACCGTAGGTGATTGGCTCATTGCCGATAATAAAAAGTTTCCGTCGGGTATGAAATCTGTTGCAGATAATATCCACAGCCACAATATGCTTGCAGGGTTATGGCTTGCACCTTTTGCCGCAACTCCAAAATCGTACATTTACAGAAAACATAAGGATTGGTTTGTAAAAGACAAGGATGGCAAAATACCTTTTGCTTCGCATAATTGGGGCGGATTTTATGCGCTTGATATTTATAATGAGGAAGTCAGGCGGTATTTAAAGAAAGTTTTTGATACCGTGCTTAACACATGGGGATACGATATGGTCAAGCTTGATTTTCTCTATGCCTGCTGTATTATTCCGTATAATAATAAAAGCCGCGGCGAAATTATGTGTGACGCTATGGAGCTTTTGCGCAGCCTTTGCGGTGATAAGCTTATTTTAGGCTGCGGTGTTCCGCTTGCGCCGGCTTTCGGAAAAGTTGATTTTTGCAGAATCGGTGCAGATATGGCACTTAGTTGGAATAAAAAACCTTTTTCCCGTGAAGATGTTTCAACAAAGCACGCTTTGCTTAACACAATCTTTCGCAGGCAACTTGACGGCAGGGCATTTTTAAATGACCCGGATGTTTTTCTGCTTCGTGATAATAATATAAAAATGCCTTTTTCACAAAGAAAATTGATTGCAAAAACAGCAAGTTTATTTGGCAATCTGTTATTTGTAAGTGATGATGTTTCAACATATAACAATGAACAAAAAGAATGCTTTGCAACTGTCACAAGTCAAAACAAAGCAAAAATCAACTATGTTGATATGAATAGAAACAGTGATATTTCAATTAAATATTCACTTGACGATAAAAATATCGGCTATTGCTTAAATATAAATAACGGTACCGAAAAGAAATATGTATAGTAAACTAAAAAAAATTATCGTTTCACTATTGAATACATACAAAACCTATGGTATAATTAGGTTATGAAGTAAAAAGGAAGCGATAATTTGAAAATTTCTACAAAAGGAAGATATGCTTTAAGACTTATGCTTGACCTTGCACAAAATCAAAAAGACGGTTTTGTGGCACTTAAAGACATTGCCGAAAGGCAGGATATATCAAAAAAATATTTGGAGCAGATTGTGCCTATATTAAACAGAGCCGGCTTGCTTAAAACAACAAGGGGCTACCAGGGCGGATATATGCTTGCAAAATCACCGCAAAGCTACACAGTCGGCGATATATTACGAATTACCGAGGGTAGCCTCGCTCCCGTTGCCTGCCTTGAAGATGAAGAAAACCAGTGTGACAAATACGAAACCTGTATGACAGTGGGAGTTTGGAAAGGACTTTATAAAGTCATAAATAATTATCTGGATTCAATAACTCTTCAGGATATTTTAGATAAAAGCAGAACTCAGCTTATTGATGAATATTATATATAAAAATCCGCGTAAAAGTTTTTTCAAAAAAATCAAAAAAATACTTGACAAAAAGCAAAATATATATTAGAATGTCTAAGCATTGAAAAAACGACGAGGTGTAACTCAGTTTGGCTAGAGTGCCTGCTTTGGGAGCAGGATGCCGCAGGTTCGAGTCCTGTCACCTCGACCAAAAGACATCCTCTCGGATGTCTTTATTATTTTAAAATTTCATATCGAGGTGTAGCTCAGCTTGGTAGAGCGCTGCGTTCGGGACGCAGAGGCCGCAAGTTCAAGTCTTGTCACCTCGACCAAACAAGAAAAATCCGAACTTCATCATCAAAGATGGTGTGTTCGGATTTTTTGTTTATAAATAGGCCCAAATTTGATGAATATTAACTTTTTGTTTGACACATATAATAATGTAATCTATAATGAAGTTATGACCTATAAGGAGAATGAAGAATGAGAAGGATTCCATTAAGTGTAAAAAACCAAAGCATTGAGACCTCTGGCATAACTAAAGATTATAAAGAGGCTATTTGTGAATACATTTGGAATGGTTTTGAAGCAAATGCTAAGAATGTTGAATTAGAATGGAAACACAACCAGTTAGATGGTGGTGATATTATATCTATTGCAGATAATGGTGATGGAATTAATTTCAATAATCTTGACAATACATTTGGAACTTTTCTAGCATCACAAAAAAATTCTTTATCACTTAAAGCAAAATCTAAAGCAAATAAAGGAAAGGGACGTTTTTCTTTTATGTGTTGTGCTTCTGATGTTCTGTGGAAAACTGTTTATTCTGATACTGAAACTCAAACAAATTATGAATATGAGTTAAGTTTATCTGATTCAAGCAAAGAGTTTATTGATTGTAGTGAACCACAACCTACTATTAAAGGTACAGGTACAATTGCTACATTATTGAATGTTTTTGGTTTTGATTTAAATGATTTGCAATCAGAAGAGTTTACAAATTATTTGTTGACTGAATTTGCATGGTATCTTTACTTAAATAAAAATAC
>OHRS01000985.1_pt1 | contig 11646 bp, 10 predicted proteins | sample 1578441 | NCBI WGS metagenome assembly OHRS01 (sample SAMEA3879592, study PRJEB24766) | human gut metagenome | biome: human-associated habitat; feature: feces | place: USA | collected 1985/1987
GGGATACGGGCCCCTTTCGGCCGTGACCTATCTCAGCAACAAAGACTACTTGCGGTGAGCGCGGTAGAACTCGATCGCACCATCTTATCCGAGCCGGGGCACGTTCGCATAGCGTGGCGCGTGACGGTTGCAAAACCACCCCATTTGAAACAAACGCAAAAAAGTACTTGCAAAGACACGTTCCGACATATAAGTTGATAAAAGACCGCCGTTGCGGTTTTAAGTAGATCGAGCATATGAAGCTTCAGTTTTCAGCGTGTAAGAGAAGGAAGATCGGCAAAGTACAACCCCAAACGCAATGACAACTTAATGAGGTAACTGCCACATGTGAGGCACCCAGGGCATTGCTGTCTCGATTTTGAGCACGATGCCTTCCGCCTTGCATGGGCCGTTCCATCCCGCCCCTGCAGCAACTGCCTCACGGGCTCATTGAAAACCGCATAGCACCCCAACGTCAGCACATCACCCACGGCAAGCACATCACTCACGACAACCAACACATCAACAAACAGCACGAACATCAACCGATTGGAGAAGCTATGACAAACCACCACGCTGAAGACGGCGATAAGAAAAGCATTCTGGATGCCCGCATTGAGCGAGCATATGCAAACGAATATGACGCCGCCTTTGCCGCCGCCGTAAGGCAGATTGGCAACTGCGCATTTGCAGGTCATCCAGAAAGCCAGAGTTTTTACTTCGTCCATGTTAACGCTCTGATGATAACGGATGCCGCCTTTGGCCGGGCCCATAATTGTGCTGTGCTGGCTGCGGTAACCGGTAAATACTTTGGTAGTGCCGTCATCCATTTTTACAGGAATGGAAACTTCCAGAGTTCTTTCCGGGCAGGCAATAATTGCCGCCGCATTCGGGTCAAGCTTCATAACCTCAATAGCTTTGTTCAGCGGAATCTGCGCCATTTCAAATAAATTCATAATCCATGCCTCCTTTAAAAATCTTAAATATAATATATTGTACAGTCTAAGATAATTTCATATCTAAAGAGCTGCTTTCAGCTTCATTATAACTCTTGCAAATACAAGTGTCCACTTATTTTTGGTTATAAACTGAATTTTCATAAACTTGCATTCAATTTATAAATTCGTTTTAAGCTCCGGAAATTCATCATAAACTGCGCCAAAATTAATGCCGGCAATGGTTTTGTTTTTATACTTTTCACGCAAATCGGCCATGCCGTTAAGCAGATGCTTGCTTGTTATGCCGTATTCTGTCGAAAGATAAGCTTCAACAAAAGCAGCCAGATGATCGCAGCCTTTTAACATTCTGCCGTCCACCGCTTTATAGCCATGCCCGTCAACATTATATTTGCCGTTCAATTCTTCTTCGCTCACCTCGGTGGGAACACCGTCAAGCATTATGCGGTTGGTAAACTCATTCTGCGTAAAGTAAATAATTTCCTCATGCCAGCCCCACGGCAGCAGCGGCAGCAATTTTTCGGCAACCTGGCGCTTTTCAATATCCTTAATTAAATCGTCAAGCCCTTCCACAGAAGTTTTAACCGGCGAAATAATATCGCGTGTCAGCACCTCCGGCAAATCATGGAACAGGCCGCACAAAAAATCATTTACAATGCGTTCATCACAGGCGCCAAGCTCTGCCGCACAAAAATATCCCAAAATGGCAACTATCAGCACATGCCCCATAACGGAAGTTTCCGGCACGCGCGGCGACTGCGCCCAGCGTTTTTGAAAACGCAGCTGCCCTACAAGGTCAATAAATTTGCTGGTTTTGCCTTTCAGCGATATTTTCTGAACGCCGGCCAAATCGTAATGGTCCTCGATATTGCTTTCAATGGCGGCTTTAGTGGCATCAATGCCGTAAATTGCCTGGTTAAAATGGTAAATAATGCCAAATTCCCACTGCGTGGCAAGATAGTGTGCCGCCCGCAAAAGTTTTTTCTCCAGCCGGTTTTCTTCCGGATAATCAAACCAGCGTTTAAGTTTATCGAAAAACACTTCATCCAGTTCCGGCACGCGGCGTTCAAGCTGGCTGTAAATCCAGGCGTTCAGCTTGCGCCCGTGCACACGCATCAGCTCGTGGTAAATAGGCGGCTTGATGTCCGTTAAAATAATGCGGTGCATAAATTCAAAAATACCGCCTTCAATAAGCGCGCGCCAGTTTAATTGCACGCCATGGTCCTGCTCCTCATATTTGGCAAGAATATACAAAATCATCATTTTATGTGCCTGTTTGTCCAGTTCCGTAAAGCCGTTGGGGCGGATATGGTCGTTCCAACGCTGTATATGCGCACCTTCAAACAAAAACTCTATAAACTTTTTACTCAGCATTTCTTCACCCCGCAAAAAATACGTATTTTCCATGAAAATCAGCAAAATTCCTAAATTATTCTTTATGAAGTTTAATATTCTCTGTTTTTTTTGCCTCTCCTGCATTTTTTTCAAAAAAGCATTGATTTTTTTACACAAATTTGTTTATAATATGATATTATTATATTAGTATCATGCAAACAAAATTTTTTATGAAAGGTTGTGACAACTAAAAAATGGAAGAAATGATCCGTTTGCAGGGAATTACCAAAAAGTACGGCAATAACCTCATCATCCCCAAGCTGGACCTTACCATTTATGACGGTGAGTTTTTAACGCTTTTAGGGCCTTCCGGCTGCGGCAAAACCACTTTGCTGCGTATGATTGCGGGGCTTGATACGCCTACTACCGGCAAAGTTTTCCTTGATGACGAAGACGTTACCAATAAACCGCCCTATAAACGTGATGTCAATATGGTTTTTCAGCACTACGCATTATTCCCTCACATGACTGTTGAGGAAAACATAAAGTTTGGGCTGATGATGAAAAAAGTACCCGCCGAAGAACAAAAGGAACGTGTAGCGCAGGTACTGTACCTTACGCAGCTTGAAGAATTCCGCAACCGCCGTCCGCAGCAGATGAGCGGCGGGCAGCAGCAGCGCGTAGCCATCGCCCGTGCCCTTGTAAATAACCCCAAAGTGCTTTTACTGGACGAGCCGCTGGGCGCACTCGACTACCAGCTGCGCAAAAATTTGCAGCTGGAACTTAAGAATTTGCAGCGCGGCCTTGGCCTTACCTTCATTTATGTAACGCATGACCAAGAAGAAGCGCTTACCATGAGCGACCGCATTGTGGTTATGAATAAGGGCGTTATCGAACAGGACGACAACCCGGACACGATTTACCATTACCCCAACACCCGCTTTGTCGCCAAATTTATCGGCGAAAGCAACTTTTTTGAAACGGAAAGCGAAACGCTTGTTATCCGCCCGGAAAAGCTTAATCTCTGCCCGGAATACGAAGACGAACAGGCAGAAAAGCAGCACCCGGAACCCGGTTATTACGGAACCGTTGTAGACGTTGTGTTTTACGGTACCATTGATAAAGTATTTATCCGTCTGGACAACTCTAACCAAACCGTTGTGGCCTACCAGTATTTTGACGACGTTAAACGCTGGTCGCCCGACGAGCGCGTAGGTATTTGGTGGTATAAAAAAGACGAGGTGAAAGTATCGCGATGAAAAACGGAAAACTGATGGTTGCCCCGGCAATGCTCTGGTTAAGCATCTTTTTCGTTATCCCGCTTCTCATCGTAGTTGCCGTTTCCTTTGCCGGGCGCACGCCTTACGGACAAATAATTTTTGAATTTACCCTAAAAAATTATCTGCGCTTTTTAGAACCTTTATATTTGCAGATTTTTGCCGACACTCTGATAGTAGCGGTTATCACTACCATTGCTACCATCATCATGGGCTACCCGCTGGCATATTTCATTGCACGCCTGCCTAAAAAATGGCAGCAGCCGGGGCTGATTCTAGTGATGATACCTTTCTGGATTAACTTTTTAATCCGCTCGTATGCGTGGGTTATCATTCTGCGCACGCAAGGTGTTGTAAACACCTTTTTAATGAAACTGGGGCTTATTGAGCAGCCACTTCAGATGCTATATAACGATGCGGCCGTAATGCTGGGCATGATTTACGCCCTGCTGCCTTTTATGGTGCTGCCGATTTACGTTTCCATAGAGCAGCTTGACCTGCGCCTGCTTGAAGCAGCCTCCGACCTTGGCGCATCGCCGATGACGGCTTTCCGCAAGGTTACCCTGCCGCTGACAATGCCCGGCATTGCCGCAGGCACAATTTTAGTATTTATTTCCTCGCTCGGCATGTTCGTTGTGCCGGACGTTATGGGCGGCGCCAAATCCGCCCTTATCGGCAACCTCATCCAGAACCAGTTTCTGGCAGCGCGCGACTGGCCTTTTGGCTCTGCGCTCTCCATTGTGCTGGCAGTAATGAGCCTTGTGCTGATTATCCTTTACTACAAGGCTTTGCAGTCGCAGGAAGGAGGGGCTAAAGATGCAAAAGACGTGGCGTAGCCATCTTCTTCTGGCCTATTCGCTTGTAATACTGGCCTTTTTATACCTTCCCCTTTTAATTCTTGCGCTGTATTCCTTTAACGAATCGCGTATTAACGCTGTATGGACAGGCTTTACGCTTGACTGGTACGCTTCGCTTTTCCAAAACCGACGCGTGCTGGAGGCCCTTATGAACAGCCTGTTTATCGCTGTTATCAGCACTGTTGTTTCCACCGTGCTCGGCACAATTGCCGCCATTGCCCTCAACCGCTATCAGTATAAATGCAAACCGGTTATTAACGGGCTTTTGTATCTGCCGATACTGATTCCGGAAATCGTTATGGGCCTGAGCCTTCTGGTGCTGTTTGCACAGACGCAGGTTCCGCTCGGTAAAGTTACGCTTATTTTAGCGCACATCACCTTCTGCCTTTCCTTTGTGGTAATTACCGTTAACGCAAGGCTTGAAGGCATGCGCCATGAACTTGAGCAGGCAGCCATGGATTTGTACGCGACGCCGTTTCAAACCTTCCGTTACGTTACCCTGCCGCTTGCCATGCCAGGTATTATCGCCGGCGCGCTGATTGCCTTTACCCTTTCCATTGACGATTTTATCATCAGCTTCTTCGTGGCCGGGCCTAACTCCACCACGCTGCCGCTATATATTTACGCAATGGTAAAACGCGGTATTTCCCCGGAAATTAACGCTCTTTCCACCCTCTTAATGTTCGCAACCATTTCGCTGATTGTAATTGCGCAGATTTTACAGCCGCAGCACAGCAGCAAAAACAAAGATTGACGCCGTAAAACGGTTCAATAAAACCAAATAAAGAAAGGATGATTTGCAAAATGAAAAAACTTTTGGTCTTTCTCGTTTCCGTACTGACCATGGCCCTTCTCCTGACAGGCTGCGGAGGTGACACAGAAAAGAAAGATGCAGCGGCAGGAGGAGAACAGCAGGTTCTCAACCTCTTTAGCTGGGCCGACAATTTTGACCCAGAGGTTATTGCCGAATTTGAAAAGCAATACAATTGTAAGGTTAATTACGACGTATTTGCCAACAATGAAGAACTTCTGGCTAAAATTCAGGCCGGCGGAGCACAGTACGATGTAATCCAGCCTTCTGACTATATGGTTGCAACCATGCTCAAACTTGATTTGCTGGAAAAAATGAACATGGACAACATCCCCAACGCCAAAAACATTGTAAGCACTTTAAAAGCACCGGTTTATGACCCCACCGGCGACCATTCCCTCGTTTACACCTGGGGCATTACCGGCATTGCCTACAACAAAAACTATGTTAAAGACGTTCCCGACAGCTGGGAAGATTTGTGGAACCCTGAATATGCAGGCCGCCTGATTCTTTTAAATGACAGCCGCGAAACCATCGGCATGGCATTAAAGAAAAACGGCTTCTCCAACAACAGCACCGACCCTGCACAGGTTGAAAAAGCCTTCCAAGATTTGAAAGCGCTTGCACCTAACGTACTTGCATTCGATACCGATACCATTAAACAAAAATTCATTGCCGAAGAAGCATGGATTGGCACTATGTGGACCGGTGACGCAAGCTACACCCTGAAAGACAACCCCAATATCGGCTTTGTAGTACCTAAAGAAGGCGCTACCATCTGGGCTGATACCTTTGCTATCCCCAAAGGCGCAAAACATAAAGAACTGGCCGAAAAATTCATTAACTTTATCTATGACCCTAAAATCAGCGCTAAAAACTATGAATACATCGGCTACAATGACCCGAACGAAAAAGCTCAGGAATTCCACAGCGAAGAATTTAAAAATGACCCGATGCTGAAAATCGGTATGGATAACATCGACAAAGGCGAATGGCTGATTGATATCGGCGATGCACTGCCCATGTACGACCGTTACTGGACCGAACTGAAAACAGCGAAATAAAATTTACTGATACTTTGCATTAAACGATAACCCCCGCTTGAAGCATAAACTTCCGGCGGGGGTTTTTATTGCAGCGTCTGCTTTAACGATGTTTATGGTTAAAGCGAAAAAAAGTTTGTAAATCAGACAGCAATATTTATTTTGCATTTTAAAAGTACCGTTGCACCCACGTTGCTACCATTGACCTAACACCTCGGAAATTACAAAAATTAAAAAGCCGTGGAATGCGCTCCACGGCTATGTTTTTACTGGTGATCCCGGGCAGATTCGAACTGCCGACCTACCGCTTAGGAGTTTTAACAATGTTAAAACTAATGCTTTTATATGTAATATTTCTTCGTTTTGTATAGGAATTTACTGTTCAAAGTATGCATTTTGTAAACTTTTTCGTATGTTTTCAATTCATTCAATTAGAATTAGTTTCTTTTTTGTCTTACGTTTTTTGATTATTTCTTATACTTGCAATCTGTTTAATATGTCATATATGTTTAATCTACAAGAAGTTAATATTTTGTAGACTAACATCATAAAATAAATACACCCATTACGCCGCCGTAAATGCCGCTGTATGCTTTTTTATTGCAAATTGGTATAAATATATGCCTTACTGTTCTAAACGGCTTTATACGGCAATTTTAAAACAAAATTTTAATTTTTACAACAAAAAAAGACGGGCAGATTATTATTGCTGATATTTTACCTATCATCAACGAAATATTCTTTTAATTTTTGATTACTGCCAGTTTTTTCAAAACTGTTGTAAACTATTACTTATTTCTACATTTTCCGTCAACAACAGTTAAATAGTGATATGGTTGCTTACTTAAGTAACAAAAATTAAGACTTTTGAACCAATAGCAGAAGCATACAGCTTCTGCTATATTTTTCTGTACCGAATTAGCGTAGACTTACTTATACCTGTTAAACGCTCAACTTCTTTGTAGGTTCTGGTCTTTTTCAGCTCTAAAGCCAACTCTATTTTTTCAGCAGCAATTCTTGGCCGTCCTTCACGATACCCGTTTTTTGTTCTGGCAATTTCACGCCCAGCCATCGTCCGCTCATAAATCATAGCTCGCTCAAGTTCAGCTACTGCCAGCATCGTGGTAAGGAAAAAATTTCCCATAGCAGTATTTTCCAGCAAGCCAATATTCAAAATATGTACTTTGACTTCTTTGGCAAAAAGCTGCCTTACAATATCAATGCCCTCGGTAACATTCCTGGCAAACCTGTCCAGCTTGGTGACAATAAGGGTATCGCCACTCTTCAGCTGACCGATCAGCTTCTTAAATTCCGGGCGTTCCGTTGTCGCCCCGGTAAACTGCTCTGTTATTATTCTATCACACTTCGCCTGCTGCAATAACTGAACCTGTTCTTCTAATGAGTTACCATGCAGCTACTTTTTGGTGCTTACCCTTGCATATCCATGAATCATAATTACCTCCAAAATCATGTCCGATGTCCGCATGTCCAGTAAAAACAGTGTGTGTAAACAGGCTATTTTGCTGCTTTTACACTGTTTTTATGCCGGACATCCAGACATACCCCTCCCCCTCCATCTCTTCATCAGCAAAAGCTTCTCATCTCATAAAACAATAAAAGCAGTAAGCTTTCATACTGATATTATTTTGAAGAATGCTTTTTTCTCTTTATAAAAATATAAAACAAGCAACTTACGTACCAGTTAACCTTGGCTGTATGTCCCATAAAATAAATACTTTTTAGAACACAACAAAACCTCCCTTACTTTTTCATAGCTGAAAAATAAAGGAGGTTTTACCTGTTTCCCACTCTGTAAAAACAGGAGGAAGTTTCTTAAAACTATTTACTTGTCATCGTTAAAAAAGAGCGCCATATCATCTTCTACAGTACTGATACCGGCAATGCCAAATTTCTCAACCAGCACTTTTGCTACATTGGGACTGAGAAAAGCAGGCAGCGTAGGCCCTAAATGAATATTTTTCACGCCAAGATGCAACAGCGCCAGTAATACAATGACTGCTTTCTGTTCATACCAGGCAATATTATAAATAATCGGCAGGTCGTTAATGTCCTGCAGCCCAAAAACTTCTTTAAGTTTTAAAGCAATGACTGCCAAGGAATAGGAATCGTTACACTGACCGGCATCCAAAACACGCGGGATGCCATTGATATCCCCTAAAGCAAGCTTATTGTATTTATATTTGGCGCAGCCTGCTGTCAAAATTACGGTATCTTGCGGCAGCGCCCTGGCAAATTCAGTATAGTATTCACGACTTTTAGCGCGTCCGTCACAGCCTGCCATGACAACAAACTTTTTGATGGCGCCGCTTTTAACAGCTTCCACAACCTTATCTGCCAAAGCCAGAACCTGCGCATGAGCAAAACCGCCAGTAATTGTGCCTGCTTCCAGCTCATCCGGAGGCGGACATTTTTTAGCATGTTCAATAATTACAGAAAAGTCTTTCTGCTCACCGATTTCTCCCGGAATATGGGTACAGCCCGGAAAGCCAGCTGCCCCGGTAGTATACAGCCTGTCTTTATAACTGTCTTTGGGCGGCACGATACAGTTAGTCGTCATCAGAATTGGCCCATGAAAAGCTTCAAATTCTTCCTTTTGCTTCCACCACGCATTGCCATAGTTACCGACAAAATGAGGATATTTCTTAAAAGCCGGATAATAATGGGCAGGCAGCATTTCTGAATGAGTATAGATATCTATGCCTGTTCCCCGGGTCTGCTCCAGCAGCATTTCCAAATCGCGCAGGTCATGGCCGGATACTAAGATGCCGGGATTTGTTCCTGCGCCAATATTTACCTGGGTAATTTCCGGATTGCCATAAGCGTCTGTATTGGCCTTGTCCAGCATAGCCATACCTGCCACGCCATATTTGCCCGTTTCCATAGCTAATGCCAGCAAATCTTCCGCATTAAGAGTATCATCCAAGGTCGCTGCCAATGCTTGCTGCAAAAATGCATCTACGGCTTCATCGTCCTTTAACAATACGTTGGCGTGTTTGGAATAAGCCGCCAGACCTTTAAGACCATAAGTAATGAGTTCACGCAGAGAACGAATATCTTCATCGGCAGTAGCAAGGACGCCTACTGCTACAGCCTTTGCTGCCCAGTCGCCGATACCGTCCCAGAGTGCAGCTTCAGGTAGACCGTCCGTAGCCGGTACCTGTGCCAGCAGCGCACGCTTTGCTGTCAGCGTAGTCTGGATTCTTGCTCTAATACTGTCCTGGTCAAAATTTGCATTGGTAATCGTAGTAAATAAATTTAAGCTAATCAAATGATTTATCTCAGCAGCTATCACCCTGCCTTCCTGGCGCAGAGAAGTAGTAACGGCAGCCAAACCTTTGGTAACATAGACTAGCAGATCCTGCATGACCGCTACTTCCGGCTTTTTGCCGCAGACACCGGAAACAGTGCAGCCTTTGCACCCGGCTGTTTCCTGACACTGATAACAAAACATTTTTTGTTCCATATATTCTTCCTCCTTATATTTCAGCAAATTTTACTCTAAAATTTTACCGTCAATCGAAATAGTGACAACCTGCCAGGGAATAAATTTGCCGCTGGCCTGCAAAGCTTTTTTTGCCGCCATTTCCAGTCCGCCGCAGCAGGGAACTTCCATCCTGACGATAGTCACGCTTTTGATATCGTTATTTTGAATAATCTGCGTCAGCTTATCGCTGTAATCTGTATTATCAAGCTTGGGACAGCCAATCAGCGTAATTTTGCCGCGCATAAATTCATCATGCAATCTGGCATAAGCATAGGCGCTGCAATCAGCGGCAATCAGCAGTTTGGCTCCGGCAAAATATGGGGCATTAACCGAAACCAGTTTAATCTGGCAGGGCCATTGTCCTAACTGCGACGCAGTCTGCACTGCAGAAACGGCAACTTTCTGCCCAGGCTGCAGACACTGCATCCTGCTGCCAGGGCATCCTGCAGCAGCTACATTAAACTGCCGGTGTTTTTTTATATTGGCCTGTACAGCCTGTTCATCATAGGCAGCAGCCTCCCGCTCTACAAAAGAAATAGCTCCTGTCGGACACACCGGCAGGCAGTCGCCCAATCCATCACAATAATCATCACGCAACAGTCTGGCTTTGCCCTCCACAATGCCGATGGCGCCTTCATGGCAAGCAGTCGCGCACGCACCGCAGCCGTTGCATTTATGTTCATCTATCTGGATAATCTTTCTGAGCACTGTTATCACCCTTTCACTTGTGTTTCTACCATTACCATACTATAATTAAACCAATAAATCCGTTGTTATAACAACAAAAGGAGAAAAATATGCATTTAGCTAATACCAAGTTATTTCGTGGTCTGCAGGAAGATGAAATAAAGACGCTGCTAACGTGCCTAAATACTTTCAAGCGTGATTATCAAAAAGGAGAAACCATTCTTTCAGAAGGCAGTATGACAGAAAATATCGGTATCGTACTGTCCGGCATGGCTCTGATTTCCTGTAATGATATCTGGGGCAATGCCAGTATCTTAGGCAATGCAGCCCCCGGCTGTGTCTTTGCCGAAATATATGCCTGCATTCCCGGGCAGCCGCTGCTGGTAACGGTAACAGCTGCAGAAGATACCTGCATATTATTTATCAACGCCAGACGCATTTTAACAACCTGTCCTAACGCCTGCCCCATTCATGCTAAACTTGCGCGTAATCTGCTTACTGTCTGCGCTTATAAAAGTCTCCAGCTCTCGCAGCGCATCCTGCATACTAGCTCCAAATCAATCCGTGGAAGGTTAATGTCCTACTTCTCCGAATGTGCCAAACGTGCCGGCAGCAACTCTTTCGTTATTCCCTATAACCGCCAGCAGTTAGCGGATTATCTTAATGTCGACCGCAGCACTATGAGCAACGAACTTTCCAAGATGCAGAAAGATGGCCTGCTTACCTATAAGAAAAATTATATCCTGCTCAAGATTTAAACAACAAAATAGAGTGTGTCTGCCACTATTTAAGCGGCTTACACACTCTATTTCTGCCGGACATCCGGACATTGGACATATAAAATTTAATATACTAAACCAGTAAATTTTACAAATACTAATCAGAAAAGTATGTTAACTATAAGAGCAACTGGTACTACCAGAGCAAATCCACCTATACAACAAACAGAGATGGATACAGAGAATATAAGAACAGTAAAGCAGAATGCCGTAACTGCCCTGTAAGGGAAAAGTGTACAGCAGGCAAAAGTTTAGAAAAGAGGGTATTAAGGCATATCTGGAGCGGATGGGTAGAAAAAGCGGAAGAAGCCAGATATATACCGAAATACAAAGAGTTGTATAACAAGCGGAAAGAAACGATAGAACGCATCTTTGCAGATGCAAAAGAAAAATATGGTATGCGGTATACGCAGTATA
>OHRS01000986.1_pt1 | contig 11640 bp, 8 predicted proteins | sample 1578441 | NCBI WGS metagenome assembly OHRS01 (sample SAMEA3879592, study PRJEB24766) | human gut metagenome | biome: human-associated habitat; feature: feces | place: USA | collected 1985/1987
CCGCCGCCAGCCGCTGCGCACGAACTGCACGGCCGCGGCCACCTTCGGCTGCATGGAGCCGGCGCCGAACTGCCCGGCGCGCAGGTAGGTCTCCGCCTCATCCACGTGCAGCTCGTCGAGCGCCCGCTGCTCCGGCGTGCCGAAGTTCAGGCAGACATGGTCGACCGCCGTGAGGATGAACAGATAGTCCGCGCCGACGGCTTCGGCCAGGCACGCGGAGGCAAAGTCCTTGTCGATGACAGCGTCCACGCCGTAGTAGTCCCCGTGCGCGTCGCGCACGACGGGCACACCGCCGCCGCCGCAGGCGATGACGATATACTCACTGTCGAGCAGGTTCAGAATCGAGCGCCGCTCGGCAATATCCACCGGCTTCGGCGAGGCGACGACGCGCCGCCAGCCGCGGCCGGAGTCCTCCCGCATGCGCAGGGACGGATCGTCACGCATCATCTGCTGCGCGGCGGCCTCATCGTAAAACGCACCGATGGGCTTTGTCGGCTCGCCGAACGCAGGGTCGTCCGGGTCGACGACGACCTGCGTGACGACCGTCGCCACCTGCCAGGGCATACCATTGGCGCGCAGCGTGCGGCGCATGCCCTGCTGCAGGTGGTAGCCGATATAGCCCTGGCTCATGGCCGTGCACTCCGGCAGCGGCATGGGCGCGACCTTGGGGTTCGTTTTCGCGGCGGTGTCGAACGCCGCCTGGATCATGCCGACCTGCGGGCCGTTGCCGTGGCTGATGATGATCTCGTGGCCCTGATGGATGAGCCCGACGAGCGCCGGGCACGCGGCGGCCACGCGGTCGCGCTGCTCCGCCGGCGTGCTGCCGAGCGCGTTGCCGCCGAGGGCAATGACGATTCTGGCCATGGCGTCACCTGTGCTGCGGCGCGGGCTGCTGCTGCGTGATGCAGTGGATGTTCCCGCCGCCGAACGCGACCTCGCGCGTCTGCACGCCGACCACGCGGCGGTCGGGGAACATGGCCTGCACCTGCTGCACGGCGAGCGCGTCGTTCGCGTCGCCGTACTGCGGCAGGATGACGCCGCCGTTGACGATGAGGAAGTTCATATACGACGCGATGGCGACCTCGCCGTCCTCGCGCGGGATCGTGCCCTCCACGGCGTCGATCGTCGCCGCGCCCTGCAGCAGGCATGGCTGCTGCGTCAGGCAGAGCTTGTGCACCTTCAGTTTGCGGCCCTTGGCGTCCGTCGCCTGCGAGAGCGTGTCGTAGGCGTCGCGCGCCGGCTGATAGAACGGGTTTTGCGGGTCGTCCGTCCAGATGCAGGCGACCTCGCCCGGGCGGATGAAGCAGGCCACGTCGTCGATGTGGCCGTTGGTCTCCTCGGGGTCGATGCCGTCGCGCAGCCAGAGCACCTTCTCGCAGCCGAGATAGTCGCAGAGCATGCGCTCGATCGCGCCGCGGTCCATGTCGGGGTTTCGCCCCTCGGACAGCAGGCACATCTCGGTCGTGAGCACGGTGCCCTCGCCGTCGACGTGGATGGAGCCGCCCTCGAGCACGAAGCCATCGGTGCGGTAGGAATCGACGCGCTCGATCTCGCAGACCTTCTGCGCGACCTGATCGTCGAGATCCCACGGGAAATAGAGCCCGTCGACCAGCCCGCCCCAGGCGTTGAACGTCCAGTCCACGGCGCGCACGCCGCCGTTGTCGTTGACGAGAAACGTCGGCCCGCAGTCGCGGATCCAGGCGTCGTTGCTCGCCATCTCGACGACGCGCACGGCGCGCGGCAGGCGCTCGCGCGCATTCTGGTACTGCGCCGGGGAGACGCAGACCGTCACGGGTTCAAACTGCAAAATGGCCGTGGCCACGTCCAGAAAGGCTTTCTGCGCGGGCTTGGCGCCGTCGCGCCAGTTGTCGTTGCGCTCCGGCCAGAGCATCCAGACGCCGGCCTGCGGCTCAAACTCCGCAGGCATCCGGTAGCCGTCGAGCTTCGGCGTAGAGCCGGTGATTCGTTTTGCCATAACGTTTTCCTCCTAGGAATGATGCCGGCGCGCACGCGCCGCGATGAGAATTTCGCCGATGACGATGCTGAGGATCGACCCGATCGTGATCGGCAGATAGTACGAGAGCGTGTCCGTATCGAACGACAGCGGCACCGCCGTGAAGAAGATCGAGATGAGGATGAGCGCCATGGGCACATAGGCCAGCACGCGCAGCATCCCGTGCCCGCCCGGCACGCGAAACGGCCGCTCGGAATCGGGGTCGATCTCCCGCAGGCGCAAAAACGCCGGGAACACGGGCGCATAGCTCAGCAGGAGCATGACGAGGTTGAGCGCAAAAAAGCTCCAGAACAGGGACGAATCCGGCGAGAGCAGCTCGATGATGATGCCGAGGATGCACACGACGCTCGCCACGATGCCGCTCGTGAGCGCGGAGCCGATGGGCATGTCGTTTTTCGCCCAGCGCTTTGCAAAGATCGCGGGCATGTCGCCGTTTTCGGCGGCGTAGGCCGCCGTGGAGTTCACGCCCATGGACCATGAGATCATGTTGCCGAACAGCGTGACGAGAAACAGCAGCGCCACCGCGCCGACGAACAGGCCGCTCGTGCGGCCGGTCATGAGCGAGACGGCGTCGATGAGGCCCGAGTCCTCGCTGATCTCGTGCGTGGGGATGGCCGCGCCGATGCCGAAGGCCGAAAACAGGTAGATGAGCGCGATGACGATGCCGCCGGTGACGACGGCCTGCGGGATCTGGCGCTTGGGGTCGCGCATATTGTCGGCATACGTGCACACGACCTCGAAGCCCAGGAAGTTGAAGATGATGACCGAGATATACGACAGGCTGTGCAGGTCAAACCCCGGCAGGAACGTGCGGAAGGCCATGTCGTTGACAAAGCCGTTTTTCACGACGTAGACGATGCCGAGCACGCCGACCGTCAGCGCGAGGATCATTTTGATGGCGGCGCTGATGTTGAGGATGAGGATGCTGTCGCACACGGGGTAAAATGCGATCCACGTGACGATCCAGATGAAGGCGAGCTCGATGAGCAGCTTTGCCAGCCACCCGAACTGCAGTCCTGTGAGCACGCCGAGCAGCTCCGGGCACACGACGGCGAGCGAGGCCATCCACAGCGGAAAGTTGATCCAGTAGTACCACGAGGCGCGCGCGCCCCACTTCGAGCGCGGGAACGCCTTGTTGATCCAGTCATAGAGCCCGCCGTCGCCGGTATACGTCGTGCCGAGCTCGGACGAGATCATGCCGTACGGCAGCAGGAAGGCGATCATCATGAACACCCACCAGAAATACTGGCTGTTGCCGATGGAGGCGACGGGTGCCGCCGCCTCCGCCACGAACACGACGCAGATGACCGAGAGGACGACGTCCGCAAGGCGGAATTTTTTTCGTTCTTCCATGGTGTCTGCTCCTTTGGCAGCCGGTCAGCAGCCGCCGAGCCGCGCGTCGAGGAAGGTGTCGAGCTCCTCCTGCGCCGCGGCAAGCTCCAGCTCCGTCGGGACGCGGCGGCAGCGCGTGAAATACACCAGCAGGCCGCGCATGGCCGTCAGGCGGTTGCCGGCCTGCTCCCAGCAGAGGGAGGCGGCGGAGTCGGCGACCTCGTCGGTCACGTCCTCGCCGCGCGTAGCAGGCAGACAGTGCAGGAACTTGCAGCCGAGCGCGCCGAGCTGCATGAGCTCGCGGTTGATCTGGTAGTCGGCAAAGACGCGCACGCGCTCTTCCTTCGGCATCTCGTTTTCATACAGGCCGTACCAGACGTCAGTATAGATAAAGTCCGCGCCGCGCACGGCGTCGCGCTCGTCCGTGACGGCCCAGCTGCCGCCGGAGCGCTTGCAGTTGGCCTCCAGAATGCGTTTGTGGTCGGCGCCCAGCTGGTGTCCCTCCGGGCCGTAGTGCACGAAGTGCATGCCGAGCTTCGTGGTGATGAAGCCGAGAGACGCGCACACCTGCGTTCCGTCGCCGACGAAGACGACCTTGCAGTCCTCCAGCCGCTTGCCCTCGGGCAGGTTCTCCTTGATGGTGCACAGGTCGCCGATCTCCTGCGTGGGGTGGTTGTAGTCCGACATGCCGTTGATGACGGGGATGGTGCAGCTTTTTGCGAGCTCTTCGATCGTCTTGTGCTCGATGACGCGGGCCATGACCACGTCGACCAGGCGCGAGAGCACCTTGCCCGTGTCGCCGATGGTCTCGTGGCCGCCGAGCTGGATCATGCCAGGGCCGAGATACTGCGCGTGGCCGCCGAGCTGGCTCATGGCCGTCTCGAACGACACGCGCGTGCGGGTGCTCGACTGCTGAAAGATCATGCCGAGGTTCATATCTTTCATCAGCGGGGGATAATAACCCCGGCGGATGGCGCGCTTGATGGCGAGCGACAGGTCGATGATGTCCAGCAGTTCCTGTTTTGTGAAATCGTTGGTGTCAATAAAATCTTTTTTGTACATATCCATTCCTCCAAAGCCGCAGTTTACGGGATTTGCTTCCCGGTTATTGTCGGCGGATTTGCGTACGGATATGCGCGCCGGACGAATTTTCCGTTTTCGCGGCACGATCGGTGCCGTTTTTTCGCCGAACAAAAAACACGCCCGCAGAAGCCTCGGCTTCTGCGGGCGTGCCGCGTTGTTTTTTCATTGAAAAACGCCGGTTTTCCCGGCAATTTTTTTGCATATACAAATTTATGTTATCACTTTGTCTTGCTTTTGGCAAGCGCTTTCCTGCCGTTTTTCCGTTTTTCAGGCAGAAAAAAGCGAAATGTCCGTTAATAATCACTTGTTACACATATTGACATGATTCAGGCAAAGTTCTATAATAAATGCGTGTTAACGTTCTGCGCTTGTGCAAAATGTCGAATTTTCATCGTTGGCGCGGAATTTGTGCATCGAAGGAGGGAATGCGCGATGAGAGACCTGAAGCATCTGATCTATTTTGAGAACCTGCTGCAGCAGGCAAACAACGACCTGGTTCAGGATGCCTGCAAGGATGGGCGGCTGGCGCTGGCATGGAACTGTTCGTACATACCGGAGGTTTTGCTGGACACGGACAACTGCTTTGGCGTGCGCCTGCGCGCGCCGAACTGCACGAACCCCGACATGGCCACCTACTACATGACCAACCGCTCGTGCCCGTACTCCAAGAGCATCCTCGAGCGTGCGTTTGAGGGCGGCTACAACTTTATCTCCGCGCTCATCGGGCAGGAGTGCTGCACGACGATGAACCGCATGGAGCAGTATTTTGAATACTGCGAGCTGATCCCGAACGACAAGTTCTTCTGCACGTATCTCGACATGCCGCTGCGCAAGACCGAGTGGCACGCGGGCTACTACCGCCGCCAGATCGAGCAGAAGATCATCCAGCCGCTCGAAAAGGTCTACGGCGTGGACTTCTCGGAGGAAAAGCTGCGCAAGGCCGTCGAGCAGTTCAACGAAGTGTGCCGCATCATCACGGAGATGAACGCCATGCGCATGGCGGACAACCCGGTCATCACGGGGTATGAGTTCCACGTCATCCAGCTGTGCACGCTCACGTGCCCGAAGGACCTCATCCTGCCGTACCTGCGCGAGACGCTGCAGGAGCTGCGTGAGCGTAAACCCGACCCGAAGCCGTGGTACCGCGCGCGCATCCTCATCGCCGGCAGCGAGATCGACGACCCCGAGTTCACGAAAATGCTCGAGATGGCCGGCGGCATGGTCGTGGCCGACCGCTACTGCTTCGGCTCGATGCCTGGCCGCGAGGAGATCCCGCTCGAGGAGGGCAAGGACGTTTTGCAGTCCATCGCCGACTACTATATGTGGCGCAACCAGTGCCCGCGCGCCATGGGCCCCGAGAACATCATCGCGCGCAAGAAATACATCTTCGATCTCGCGGAGAAATACCGCGCCGACGGCATCATCGTCGAGAACATGAAGTTCTGCGAATACTGGGGCTACGAGCGCGCGCAGGACGGCATGTGGTTCTACGAGGGCTATGAGCTGCCGCGCAGCATCCCCGTGTGCCAGATCGAGAAGGATTACACGAGCGCCGCCTCCGGCCAGCTGCGCACCCGGTTCCAGGCGTTCATCGAGTCGCTGGAGATCAAAAAGATCCAGGCGCAGCAATAAGGGAGGGGTTCAGCTATGTGGAAACGCAAACGCACGCTCAAAGAAGAATACGGCACGCTCGGCCACTTCCTGCGGGGTGACAACGAGTGCCATTATCTCGGCGACCTGTACATCGAGGGCACGAACTTCTACTTCCACCGCGAGTGGCGCGGCGTGAAGGACACGGCCTATGCCTTCGCCCGCTGGCTGCAGACCTGGGGCAAGATGGCCGGGCTCATCGGCCGCGACCCGGTGCGCATGATCCGCGCCTTCTGGAAGTATCGCTGGCTGAGCGCGTATCTGGCCACGCCGATGATGGTCGACAAATGGATCGAGGGCGACCGTGGCATGGTCCTGCGCGCCGACCTGACGGCCATCGACTGCATGGTGTCCGACTCCATCACGACGCTCTGGCGCGAGATCCGCGCCGACCGCCGCTTCGGCGAGAACAAGTGGACCGAGCGCACGATCGCCTTTGACTACACGCTGCCGAAGCACATCATCTACGGCTTCCCCGGCTACTACGGCATCAACATCCAGCAGCACGCGGCATTCATGGTGCCGATTTTGAACAAGAACCTCGGCTCGTACTACGTCGACCAGGCTGTCAGCTGCGGCATCCCGGGCGATATGTGCACGCTGCCGCTCGTGGAGACCGGCGTCGCCGTCGAGGGCGAGTACCCCGACATCGGCAACTGCTGGCTCACGACGAACAACCCCTGCGACGCGAACATGATGGACAACGTCGCCATGTACCGCGCGCTCTCGAGCGACGGCAAGAAGGCCGTGCACCCGTTCACGACTCCGCTCATGTATGACGACCCGACCTGCAAGGAGCTCGGCGTGCACGAGGTGTACGACGCCATCCACTTCCTCGAAGAGCAGTTCCACCAGCCGTTCAACTGGGACACGTTCATCCAGCACATCGAAAACACCAACCAGTTCAACCGCGAGGAGACCGAGCGCTGGGACGTCTATGCCAAGACGAACAACGGCGCGCTCAACCCCGTGTGCCAGGGGCTGTTTCGCATCTACTTCTACCAGCAGGGCGGCAACGAGTACTTCCTCAAGGCCTCGCACAAGCTCATGCGCATCTTTGATAAATGCGTGCGCAAGAACATCAACACCTTCCCGCTCACGCGCCACCGCGCCATCGCCTGGAGCTGCGGCTCGACGTATTACGCACACGGCGTGCAGTGGCTGTATAACTGCTGGGGCATCCTGTGCCTGATCAACATGGACTCGCTCACCGGCCACAACATCGTCGACACCGAGGACCGCGACATCATGATGAGCGACGTGGCCGACTGGCACGCCCGCACCCCGATGCGCACACACACCGTCGGCGGCAACCGCCACCTGATGCAGATGTGGGAGACGGCGGAGAAGTTCAACTGCGACATGATCATCATGTACGACGACATCGGCTGCAAGGGCATGGCCGGTGCGCAGGGCCTGATCGAGGAGGAGATCCGCAAGCACGACGAGCGCTTCCACACGGTGTGGATGCCGCACTCGCTGATGGATCACCGCATCGTCTCGCCGGCCGAGGCGCGCCGCACCGTCAACGAATACATGATCAACGTCATGCACGAGGAGCCGGTCGATCCGTCGCTGCTCGACTTTGACGACAGCATGGGCTGGTAAAGGAGGTCCACCGATATGAAATGCAAATTTGCGCAGTTCCTGTTCCGAGCTTTTGGCATCACCGGCGGCGCGCTGGCCGTGCTGTTCGTGATCTATTACTATAACCTCGACATGAAGCTCATGCGCTCCGTCGTCGTGCCGTTTTTGAACAAACACTATGACAGCGTCAAGCGCGAGCACCAGATCTGACAGGGGAGGAGCAAACCATGGCAGTCAATCATAATGTCAACCCCCGGCCGCTGACCGCCGAGGAAAAGGAAAACCGCGCCCGCGGCGTGTATGACAGCTTTGCGACCTATGTGGTCTTCTGCGGGCACTGCCGCTACGTGCGCAAGACGAATATGTACATCATGCGCGCCGAGGCTTTCATCGACGAGCTCAAAGCCCGCGGCGAGGTCTGCCCCCAGTGCGGCAGGCAGGAGTGGACGCTCGGCTACCCGATGGGCACGACCACCGGCTTCGTCAAGTTCTGACACGCGCACCGCAGCAGGCCCCCGCACCCGCGAGGGCCTGCTTTTTCGCGCAGATTCCGGCACATTTGCGCGACGCTTGTTGCATATCGCCGAAAATGGGAAATTTCGTTTCCCTGCGCGCATGCACATGTTATAGTAGTGACAATCTCAGCGCAACAACATGAAGGAGGAGAGACCATGGCACAACTCAGACCGAAGATCGTGAAGCTGGCGAAGATCATTGGGGGCGTCACCGGCATCACGACCAGGATCGACGAAAACGCGCCCGAATACTACTGCATGGCAGGCATCCTGACCGACGAGGAAGCGGATGTCGCCATCGCGGCTGGCCTGCGCAAGGAGCGCACCGCGGCCTACCTGGCCAGGAAGGTCGGCAAGACCGTGCAGGAGGTGCAGCCCCTGCTCGACAACCTCGTGTACTACGGCATCTTCCGCCGCTCGCACAACGAGACGCTCGGCGAGGACACGTATTACATGCAGATCTTCGCGCCCGGCATCCTCGAGATGATGGTCAACCAGAAGGAGCTGCTCGACACGCATCCGGAGGTCGGCCGCGCGTTCGAGGAATACACCCGCAACCTCGCGGCGAACATGGGCGCCATGATCCCCGACGGCTACGGCCTCATGCGCGTCATCCCGGTCGAGAGCGCGCTCGAAGGTATTCCCGGCGTGAACGAATTTGAGCGCATCTCGCACTATCTGGACAAGTACGACCGCTTCTCCGTGTCCCCGTGCTCCTGCCGCGCATCGCGCACGAGCATCGGCGACGGCTGCGGCCACCTCGACGAGGATATGTGCATCCAGATGGGCAAGGGCGCCGAGCACTACATCCGCTCCGGCCGCGCCAAGGAGATCACACGCGAGCAGGCGCTCGAAATTATCAAGCGCGCCGAGGAAAACGGCCTCATGCACGACATGGTCAACATCGAAGAGCCGGGCGAGAGCGCGGCCATCTGCAACTGCTGCGCCTGCGCCTGCTTCGGCCTGCGCGTGGGCCTGATGTACGGCGCGCGCGACGCGATCCGCTCCAACTACGTCGCCGAGGTGGACGAGGCCAAGTGCGTCGCCTGCGGCCAGTGCGTGGAGACCTGCCCCGGCAACGCGCTCAAGCTCGGCCAGAAGCTCTGCTCGACCGAGGACCTGACACAGAAGCCGGACTACGTCAAGCTCTCCGAGACCCTGCATCCGAAGCGCACGTGGGACCCGAACTACCGCGAGGACCACGAGGACGTCGTGCCCACCGGCACCGCCCCGTGCAAGACCGCCTGCCCGGCGCACATCGCCGTGCAGGGCTACATCAATCTGGCCGCGCAGGGCCGCTATCTGGACGCGCTCAAGCTCATCAAGCAGGATAACCCGTTCCCGGCCGTCTGCGGCAGCATTTGCAACCGCCGCTGCGAGGAAGCCTGCACCCGCGGCGATGTCGACCGCGCCGTCGCCATCGACGAGATCAAGAAGTTTGTCGCCGAGCAGGAGCTCCAGGCCGACAAGCGCTATATCCCGAAGGTCATCACCCACCGCGGCATCGCCGATCCCTACCCGGAGAAGATCGCCATCATCGGTGCCGGCCCGGCCGGCCTGTCGTGCGCCTACTATCTGGCGAACATGGGCTATGAAAACGTCACCGTGTTTGATAAAAACGAAGTGCCCGGCGGCATGCTGACCCTCGGCATCCCGAGCTTCCGCCTCGAGAAGGATGTTGTCAACGCCGAGATCGAGGTGCTCCGTGAGATGGGCGTGCACTTCCAGTGCGGCGTCGAGATCGGCAAGGATCTCACCATCGACCAGCTGCGTGAGCAGGGCTACAAGGGCTTCTATCTGGCCATCGGCGCGCAGAAGAGCGCACCCATCGGCGTGCCCGGCGAAGAGCTCTCCGGCGTGTACGGCGGTGTGGACTTCCTGCGCAGGGTCAACCTCGGCAAGAAGCCGCGCATCGGCAAAAAGTGCGCCGTCATCGGCGGCGGCAATGTCGCCATGGACGTCTGCCGCACGGCCATCCGCCTCGGCGCGAAGGATACTTACATCATCTACCGCCGCAGCCAGGCCGAGATGCCGGCGGACGCGGAGGAAGTCGCGGAAGCCATGGAAGAGGGCGTGCAGTTCCGCTTCCTGAGCGCACCGGCCGAGATCCTCGGCGAAAACGGCAAGGTCAAGGCCCTCAAGGTCGAGATCATGGAGCTGGGCGAGCCCGATGCGAAGGGCCGCCGCAAGCCTGTCGGCACCGGCAAGTTCGAGACCATCGAGGTCACGTCCGTCATCGGCGCTATCGGCCAGCGCGTTGACCTCGGCCATATCGCGCCGGAGGCCATGGCCTTCAACCGCAACGGCACCGTCCAGGCCGACGGCGTGACGTATCAGACCGCGCAGCCCGACATCTTCGCCGGCGGCGACGTGGTCACCGGCCCGAAGTTTGCCATCGACGCGATCGCGGCCGGCCGCGAGGGCGCTATCTCCCTGCACCGCTACGTGCATGAGGGCCAGAGCCTGACGCTGGCGCGTGACCCGCGTGAATTCTACGAGCTCGACAAGAAGCAGGCCGTCGTGCCCATCGACTGCTTTGACGCCCCGGCGCGCCAGACCGTCGCCCACGATGCGAGCAAGGCTAAGACGTTCTCGAACGACCGCATCACCTTCACCGAGGCGCAGGTCAAGGCAGAGGCGTCCCGCTGCCTCGGCTGCGGCGTGTCCGTCGTCGACCAGAACAAGTGCATCGGCTGCGGCCTGTGCACCACACGCTGCGAGTTTGACGCCATCCACCTGACCCGCGACGTGCCGGAGGCCAGCCGCATGTACCGTACCGAGGACAAGATGAAGGCCATCCTGCCGCACATGGTCAAGCGCGCAGCCAAGCTCACCATCAAGGACATCAAGGGCAAGCGCGCGAAGTAAGCCGACCGGAGGAAAACGCGATGCACGAACTGGGAACCGTGTTCTATGTCATCCAGGAGGTCGAAAAGGTCGTCGAGGAAAACCACCTGACCCAGGTCGCCAGCGTCACGCTGGAGGTCGGCGAGGTCAGCGGCATCATCCCGTATTACCTGACCGACTGCTGGAAGTGGGCGGTGGAAAAATCGCAGTATCTCAAGGGCGCGGAGCTGAAGATCGAGACGCTCCCCGCCGTGACCTACTGCGAGGACTGCAAACAGACATATCCAACGGTCAAATACGCCAAGATATGCCCGCACTGCAAGAGCGAGCATACCTATCTGCTCAGCGGCAACGAGTACACCATCAAGGAGATCGAAGCCTGCTAGCAGCCGCAAAAAGAGCAAACGGGGAACGCTTTTCGGCGTTCCCCGTGTTTTTATATCTCGTCTGCCGGCGCGCTGTCGATCGGGATCTGGATGATCTCCAGCTGGCGGCGGGCGGCGTATTCGAGCGTGCGGGCCGTGCCGCCGGGCCGGCCGTCAAATGCCGCGATGAGGATGCGCGAGGCATCGACCATGTAGCGGTTGCGGCGCATCATGCACCCGGGGGTGT
>OHRS01000993.1_pt1 | contig 11480 bp, 8 predicted proteins | sample 1578441 | NCBI WGS metagenome assembly OHRS01 (sample SAMEA3879592, study PRJEB24766) | human gut metagenome | biome: human-associated habitat; feature: feces | place: USA | collected 1985/1987
TTCAACCAAATTTAAACAACCGCTCCTCTTGATCCAAACGACCGTATGTCTACAACAAAAAGACAATCGTTTGAGCCCAAAGGAGCGGTTGTTTTTATCTGAAGGAAAGCGGCATTATTACAAAGGGTATTCCTCAAAAGCATACAAAATGGTAGATAAATAACGTTCACCTGTATCAGGTAATAATGCAACAATCATTTTCCCGGCATTTTCCGGTCGCTTCGCCAGTTCCGTAGCAGCATATACGGCTGCTCCTGAAGATATGCCTACCAACAAACCTTCCTGTTTAGCCAATTCACGACTCGTACGAATGGCATCGTCATTCTGCACCTGAATAATTTCATCTACGACAGAAGCATTATAAGTCTTCGGTACGAAACCGGCGCCGATTCCCTGAATCTTGTGAGGTCCGGGCTTTCCGCCGGACAGTACCGGAGAGTCGGCAGGTTCTACCGCCACCGCCTTCACACTGGGATCGCGCATCTTCAATGCTTCTCCTACTCCGCTAATTGTCCCGCCAGTACCTACACCGGCAACGAAGATATCGACTTTCCCCTCGGTATCTCTCCATATTTCCAGTCCGGTAGTGCGTAGATGCATAGCGGGATTAGCAGGATTTTCAAATTGCTGTAAGATAACGCTGCCCGGAGTGGCAGCTTTCAACTCTTCCGCTTTGGCAATCGCCCCTTTCATTCCGTCGGCACCGGGAGTGAGCACAAGTTCCGCTCCCAGAGCTTTCAAAAGGTTACGACGTTCGACGCTCATCGTATCGGGCATCGTCAAAATCAGTTTGTACCCCTTGGCGGCAGCAACGAATGCCAATCCTACTCCCGTATTTCCACTGGTAGGCTCGATGATCGTTGCGCCGGGAGTCAAGACGCCTTTCATTTCGGCATCTTCAATCATTGCCAATGCCACGCGGTCTTTTACACTGCCCGCGGGATTGAATGATTCGATTTTCACGATCAGACGAGCCTTCAAGCCGTTACTCTTATTATAATTACTTAGTTCCAACAACGGAGTGTTACCTACCAAATCCGTCAATTTCCTTGCAATCTTTTCCATATATCTGTTTTTAATTTCCTTTGTTTTTAAGATATTACAAAGATAGTGCAGTTTTTGTTGACAGGAAATACCATATATGTGGTAAATTTATACCATCATTATCCGGTAACCTACCATTCATCAGGAACTATTCCAGAAAATCAGCCCGCATGGGACTGAATGTGTCTATCAATACTCCCGCTTCCAGACAGACGCATCCATGCGGTTCGTCGGGTGCTACATAGTAGCCATCGCCGGTCGACAGTATCTCTTTCCGGTCGCCGATGGTCAGTTCAAACTTTCCACTTGCCACGTAGGTAGCCTGACTGTGGTAATGTTCATGCAACGTACCGACCGCTCCTTTCTCAAATTCTACCTTGACCATCATCAACTGTCCGTCGTATCCCATTATCTGACGACGGATTCCCGGAGCGGGGTGCTCCCATTTCAACTCTTTCTCAAACTGAAAAACTTCACTACGCGTTTTCATATTCTCTTTCCTATTTAAATAACTGAAAACAAAGATAGCTTTTGATTTCCGTCTACCAAATGGATTCTACGGAAAAGACTTGCAGGTCTTTCACTTCGATACGGTTTCCCCAGAAGTGGAGTCCTTCTCTGTTGTTAGTGTCAGAGCGGCGTTCCATGGAATAAGAATACAGTCCGCCGTCGATAAATACTTCGATAGAGGTGCGGTCAATGTAAATATCGGCACTCAACTCCATGCTGGTCGGGTCTTGGGGAGAGTAGAAACGGCCGTTCAGGGTATTGGAGTTCATGTCGTAGCCGATCATGCGCTGGCCGAAAAGGTTGAATCCGGCATCCGTGGCATGAGAGAGTTTGATCGTTGTCTTAATGCGGAGACAGTCGGCATCATAAAACTCTTTCAGATGGCGGTTGGCCTCATCCGAAGAAAGAGATTTCCATGAACGAAGAGGCTTACACAAGGATTCGACCTCCTTTACGGGAACGTTGACAAGGCGGATGCCGTCTTTGGTGGTACGCAAAGTCAGTTCGGTGGGGAGCATCATCATTCCGTTGAAAGGCATACCGGGGTGGGAGATTCTTCCCCAGCCTATCTGGATACGTCTGCCGTCGCTTGCCGGAATATTGGTAAAGGTCTGGGCTGCATAGATACTTCCGGTGGTATAGCAGTATTTTCCGGCTTCGGGAGTAAATACCTTGCCGTCGAAAGAGCCTAGCATATACGTACCGGTGGCACCGTACATCACCCACTTCGTATGGTTCTTGTCACCGTCAACCGGCAGTTCAAACAATTCGGGACATTCCCAGAAGCCTGTAACATGGCTCTCGTATTTCCAGTCTTTGAGATTGGAAGAGGTATAGATGGAGTGTCCGTCGCGCTCGTTCAGTACCAGTACCCAATGTTTGGAGGGCGCATACCAGAACACTTTCGGGTCGCGTGTGTCCTGAGAGTTCCATTTCTCCTTGGAGTTGATCACCGGATTCTTGTCGTACTTCGTGAAGGTACGTCCTTTGTCAAGGCTATAGGCTATCCCCTGCACTTGTCTGTCACTGCTGGCGGCAGTGAAGGCGGCAACCATGGCTGGAGTCTTGCCTTTATTGAATCCGGCGGTATTATCATAGTCGATGACTGCCGAACCGGAGAACATCGTTCCTAAATGGTCGGGATACAGAGCGTCCGGTAATTCTGTCCAGTGTATCAAGTCCTTGCTGACCGCATGGCCCCAGTGCATATTCTCCCAGTCTCTTTCGAAAGGATTGTGCTGGTAGAACAGGTGGTATTCGCCCTCATAATAGATTAATCCGTTAGGGTCATTGATCCAGCCTCTCCGGGTAGTGAAGTGGAATTGCGGACGGTTCTTTTCCTTATACAGTTCAGCTTGTCCTTCGATTTCGTCGGACTGGTATATTTTACTCAATCCCTTCTCATTGCCGTCGTAGGTTATCTTGATCGTCTTTCCTTTGAAAGCCGACACATCTTTAAACACCCAGTATTCCGCTTCATCCGGCGCCAGACGGATAACGACGGATAAATCCGGCTTGCCGTTTACTTCAAAAGTCATCCTTCCTCTGTTCTCTTTATGGGAGATGGGGAAGTTCAGATATTGCTTGGTTATTTTAAAAGATACTTCTCCGGCTATCGCTGCCAAACAGGAGAAGGATAAAACAAAAAGAGTAAGTACAGTTCTGCTTAATGTCTTCATAGCTATTTTATTTATTAGTTTGTAAAATCGGAGTAAATGTAGCCAATACGACCGATTTCTGATATAATAAATGATTCACAGACTATGAGAAACGTTACATTTCACAGATATTTTCCTTAAATGACCTGTATTTTTCATCACTTGGCCGTTTCTCTCTATTCTTTATCCCACGTTATTATTCAGCAGCTCTTTCGTCTTATCCGCAAGAAATAAAGGAATATTAATCAGATTGCCGTCTTGTTTCAAATTCAGCATCGAATATCGAATCCGGCAAGCAGGTTGATAAAGTTTCTCGTACTGAATCAGACTTTTACCTGTTATATTCTGGTCTGCTTTCACTTCTACCGGATAAATATGATTACCATGCTGAAGTAAAAAATCCACTTCTGCTTTATTACCGGAAGTCCAGTAACGGAACGAAGCCTGAAATTGTGCTGTAAGACTTTGCAATACATAATTCTCTGCCAATGCCCCTTTATATTCCGTATATCCGGGAGTGGACAATAACAAAACACTTGCATCCAGTTCGGACAATTGCCTCAACAACCCTATGTCCAATGCATAGAGCTTAAAAGTGCTCAAATCATCGTAGGCTTTCAGTGGCAGCCTAGGCGACTTGCTCAGAACTACTTTGTTGACAAGACCAGCTTGTTCCAACCATAAAATAGCATCTTCGTATTCACGCGCACGTGCTCCGGGACGGACCAGTTGATAAACAAACTTACGATTTTCTTTCGCCAATTGAGAGGGCAGAGAGTTCCATACATAATTGATACGGGGCGCCAACGTAGGTGTAGTATGTTTCACAAAATCCAGAGCATAGTCATTCAATATATCCCGAAGCGATGAATCCACTTTTTGCATATCATTAAAGTCAACCATCAAAGAAGCAGGTTCGGGCATACCGCCACAAATAGAATAGGCAATGAAGGCTTCCCGCAGTTTGTCGAAGAAGATTTGGGGAAGAGGTGCTATTTCTTTGACAGAGCACATATATTGATACATCGCCGGATCTTTCGTATTCAGAAACTCCGTAAAAGTCAGCGGATACATAGACAGATGATTTACTTTTCCAACCGGAAAGGAATTGCCTATGTGATTCAGGTAAATTCCAAGTAAAGAACCAGCGCAAGCCACTGCATATTCGGGTGCTTCTTCGCAGAAATATTTCAAAGAGTTCAGCGCTTCATTGCACTCCTGAATCTCATCCAATATCAGCAAAGTAGTCTGAGGATTAATTTTTCGTCCATGCAAAAAGGACAATTGCTGTATAATGCGCTCGGGGTCTTTAGTCGTTTTAAAGATATCACAAAGTCCGCTTTCATCTTTATCCAGACTAAAATAGGCAACATCTTCAAAGTATTTCTGACCGAAATACTTCAAAGCCCACGTCTTACCCACTTGTCTCGCCCCATGAATAACCAAAGGCTTCCTGTTTACATCCGTTTTCCAAGCCGCTAACAGCTGAATAATTCCTCTTTCAAACATACCGAGTCACATTTTTGATATCTGAAATGTGAGAACTTACACATTTTTGATATGAGTTTCGTGCAAATATACACATTATCCATATCAAATGAAAGGATATCACAGGTCTATTACTTGAACCTCTTCACATAATTAACGATCAGATAGCAGGCAGGACCGAGTACCTGTCCGTGGTCAAATCCTTGCAGTTCATATAAAGAGACTTTCCGATTGCCGATATTCTTCAATACCGATGCCAGCAGTGCATTCTCTTCGTACCGGTCAGCCATTTCCAGATTCTTATCCCCCGTAATCAGCACAACAGGGGCGGTATCCTTGCGGGCCTTGTTTACCGGAGCAAATTCGTCAATGATGGGGATTCCGTTGGGCAGGCCACGTTCTTTGCGGATGGTAAAATGAGTGACAGTCTGTCCGCTGACCGGAAGATAGGCAGCTACACTATCCGCATCGGCTCCATATGCAGCCATGTATTTCTTATCCATTGCCAGAATCAACGTAAGGTAACCTCCTGCCGAATGACCGGAAACAAAGATACGATCCTTGCGACCGCCATACTTTTCGATATTCCGGAATGTCCATGCCACGGCTTCGGCGGCATCTTCTATATAAGCCGGATTCTTTGCTTTCGGACTCAAACGATAATTAACCGCCACTACTGCAAAGCCTTGATCCGTCAGTTCCCTGGGAACAAATTTACTTCCTCCTTCCATACCACCGCCATGAAACCATACAATGGTGGAAAAATCTTTTTTATTCTCGGGATAATAAACATCCAATTTACAACGTTCCAGACGATAAGCATCTGTTTCGGAGCCGGAAATGTAAGGTACATCCTTGTCGGTACGATACGTATCCTGTGCCTGAACGAGGCAGGCACAAAGCAAAAAGAGAAGGAGAAAACAATTCTTTTTCATGGTTTTATTCTTTTTCATTCTTAAACAAGGACAAATATAAAACCTTATTTTTAGAATCACGGTCAAAAAAAGAAGATATTAATATCTCCCGTCACAAACATTAATATATGTCGTGACAGGTCACTTTATCTGACTTCTCAGGTATTAATACTTGATACCGCATCTGTTTTATTCCTATATTTGCAATATTCTTTTATTGCATTTTAGTGGAAAATCGCATTTCAGAAGTCTATTTTAATATAACCATGATAAAATAAACTATAATGAGAAAACTATTACTCAACCTTTTTCTATCCACAGTAGGTCTCCTGTTTGCCGGGCAAGCATCCGCTCAAGAAGAAATTGCTCCGGGAATCATCAAGCTGCAAGCGGGAGAAATTGACACTTTTACCCCTTATTCCTTATTCGGCGGGAAACCTGCCGTAGAAGCAATGAAACAACTTCCGGCTGCAAAGCCGCCCTTCAGCCCCGACGAAGTGCAAATAAAGATAACCGACCGTGGCTGTCTGATCGAAGTCCCTCTGGAGGACAACGAACAAATATACGGTTTCGGACTTCAATTCGAAACTTTCGGTCAGCGTGGCCTGCGCAAGCGCCCGATAGTAAACGACAATCCGCTGAACGGACTCGGATATACACATGCTCCGCAGACATTCTACGTCTCTACCAAAGGGTACGGTATTCTGGTCAACACGGCACGGTATACCACTTTCCTATGCGGCTCCAATCAGAAAACCGAGCATAGTCGTCAACTGCAAGCGGAAGAAAGAAAACACATTGCTACCACCACAGAAGACTTGTATAAGAACAGAAGCAACGGAAATAAAGTCCATATCGACGTACCCGGCGCCAAAGGCATTGAGGTATTTATCATCACCGGACCGGAAGTGCTGGATGTAGTCAAGAGATACAACCTCCTCTCCGGCGGCGGATGTCTTCCTCCGATGTGGGGACTCGGATTCAAATACCGTGTCAAAGGAGATGCGACGCAAGACTCCGTCATGCGTTTTGCCAACTATTTCCGCGAGAAACAGATTCCGTGCGACGTACTGGGACTCGAACCGGGATGGCAGACGGCCACTTACTCCTGTTCTTATCGCTGGAGCGACGACCGTTTTCCAAGGCACAAAGAAATGCTGGACCAGTTGCAGCAGAAAGGATACAAAGTAAACCTGTGGGAACACGCGTATGTTCATCCTTCTTCCCCCATCCGGAAGGCGCTGGAGCCCTACTCAGGCGATTTCCTTGTATGGAACGGACTGGTACCGGACTTCATCCAGCCGGAAGCACACAAAATATTTACCGATTACCACCGCACACTGATAGAAGAAGGCATCTCCGGCTTCAAACTGGACGAATGTGACAACTCGAACATATCTTTTGCTTCCGCCACATGGTGCTTCCCGGATATGGCACAGTTCCCTTCGGGCATCGACGGAGAAAAGATGCACCAGGTATTCGGTTCCCTTTATGTGAATGCGATGGACAGTATCTATCGTGAAAAAAATACCCGCACCTATCAGGATTACCGGTCGTCCGGTATGTTCATGTCTTCACGCAACGCCGTACTTTATAGTGATACATACGATCCCAAAGAGTACATTCAGGCACTTTGCAACTCGGCATTCGGAGGACTGTTGTGGTGTCCCGAAGTGCGTGAGGCACATTCTGCCGAAGATTTCTTCCATCGTCTGCAAACGGTGATTCTTTCTCCGCAGGCTATGGTCAATGCATGGTATCTGCAATACGCTCCGTGGCTGCAATTCGACCGTGGAAAGAACGAACGTGGCGAGTTCCTGCCGGAAGCAAAGAGGTATGAAGAATATGCCCGCACACTGATTAATCTGCGTATGCAGCTGATTCCTTATCTGTACAGTGCTTTTTATACATATTATAAAGAAGGTGTACCTCCTTTCCGTCCGTTATTGATGGATTATCCCAAAGATGAACGTTTGCGCACTATCAGTGACCAGTATATGATGGGAGACGGATTGATGGCTGCTCCTTTATACCAGAACAAGAAAACGAGAACGGTCTACTTCCCCGAAGGAACATGGTACAACTTCAATACCAATGAGAAATATGAAGGCAACCGTGAATATGAGATTACGACGGAATTAGATCAGTTGCCACTCTACGTCCGCCAGGGAACGTTATTGCCATTGGCCGCACCTGTCCCCTATGTAGATGCTCAAACCGTATTCGATCTGCATTGCAAAGTATACGGCGCTCCTTCGGCAACGTTCCTCCTTCTCGAAGATGACGGTATAAGTTACGATTTCCAAAAAGGACAATTCAACGAAGTAACGCTGGAAGCCGCAAAAGGAAAGGTAAAACTTAAAAGAACAAAAGAATACAAGCAGAAAAGATATCAACTGACAGATTACGAGTTCATCAATTGATTTCTTAATTAGTTTCACTGCTTGAAACTAGAGTTTCATCAGTGAGAAACTGTAGTTCCAAAGGCTTGAAACCAAAAGTTCCAAGCGTATGAAACTATAGTTTCAAGTAATGGGAACCAAAGTTTCAAGCAATGGGAACTGTAGTTTCATACCTTAAAACAAACTCGGCTTATTAATAGCTGAAATGAATGACAGCGTGACGGCAAATCTTTCCGTCACGCTGCTGTCACAGGTTGCTGTCACGGTCTTATGATTTAATTATCAGACTATTGTCACAGGTTTAGTGACAGGTGACAGCAATTTTTCAAATTTATATCTTTATGTAGGCGTTGAGTTCAAGTCATAAACGCAGGGAAATCCGACTTTCTTCCCCTCGGTCCGGCATACGAAGGCTGCAAATACCGGTCGCCTTATCCCAACTCCACACCATACTTTCAGTGTCATCGTCCGGATTCTCTTCCAGACGTTCCGGCTTCACCTTCTTTACTTTCTTGCCTTGCACGGTAACTCCTTTGGGAGCCGTCTTCAGATACATACGGAAAATAAAGTTTCGGGGAGCGGGCACTGCATACCCTTTTCCTTCACGGGCACCAACCGAAAGAAGATAACCACCCTCCTCCGTCCGGAAGCGAACGGGAGTTTTGGCAAACTCATCCCGTTGATAGCCGAGGTCTTCTCCCTCATCTTCGTACAAAGTGAACGAGGCCTCCTCTCCTTTTGGTGCCGGAAATACTTCAAAGATCAGCGGATAGACCGGTTTCTCATGCGTGTAGTTCATCACCGGCATGGTGGGGATGATGGAACCCTGCTTTACAAACATCGGGATGCACGACAAGGGAGCTTCCACGGTAGTCCACTGTTCTCCGGTATAGACTGTTTGTTTATTGTTGTAGTCAATCCAAGTGCCTTCGGGCAGATAGACATTCTTCGTACGTGCCCCCTTCTTCACCACCGGAGCTACCAGCAGCTCTTGTCCGAACAAGAACTGCCCATCGGTAGAGAACGTTTCCATATCCGCCGGATATTCCAAAAAGAGAGGACGCATGATGGGCAATCCCGTATCATGAGCTTCGCGGGCATACGTATAGATATAAGGCAATAAACGGTATTTCAGTTCGATGGCCTCCTTCGCGTTCTTTTCCGCTTCCGGACCGAAGAGCCACGGTTCTACCGGATTATCCCCCTCATGATGAATACGGCTCAAAGGATTGAATGCACCGAACTGTATCCATCGGGTATAAAGTTCCGCCATGGATGGATAGTCTTCGATGTCTCCGCAATACCCCGTAATGTCACAGGTAGTAAACGGAATTACTCCCAACCCTGCGGAAAGAATCACCGGAATCTGATTGGCCAGTTGCCCCCAGCCCTGCAATACATCGTCTCCATTTCCGCAATCTCCCGTCCAACCGAACGTATAACGCTGCAATCCCGCATAAGCGGCACGGGTCATCTGAAAGACGCGACGGTTCGGATTCCGTTTCTCGAACTGCTCTTTGACCACTTTATCCCAAGTCAGTCCGTAGACATTATGGATTTCGTCGTGCATCCCCAGATGATGTTTCATCACAAGGCGTTCGGTCTGCTCTTCGTTGCTCCATGCGGGTTCTCCCATATCCGTCCAGAAGCCGGAGATGCCATCGTCAATGGGTTTCTGCTGATAGGTTCCCCACCAGTCGGCTACGGCAGGTAAGGTAAAATCCACTCAACCATCCTCCACGGGCATTGGTGCTGACTACCCGGCCTTCGGCATCGACCAAAACACAGGAAGGCACACCATTGGTTCCGAAGAGTTTCATACATTCCTTGTCATAACTCTTCCCGTTCGTGCTGTCCTTGACAAAATATCCCAGACGGTCCGCTTCCTCCCATTGCTTCTTGTTGGCTTGCGAGATGACCGGGTCTTGCGATACGACTACCTTGAATCCCATTTCTTTCAGGTCGGCAAGCATCTTTTTCGGATGCCCGTAGTTGCCCTTCCGCCATTCGAAGTCCTGTAGATGTTCCGTCCAGCCGATGTCCTGATAGATAATATCACAGGGGATGCCGCGTGTCCGGTAGCCTTCGGCTATTTCGCGGCTCAGTTTCTCGCTTGTCAGCAGGCCACGACATTGCGCAAAGCCCAATGCCCATTTCGGAGGCATGATAGGTTTGCCCGTCAGTCCTACATACTGACTCAGGATTTCCTTATAGTCCTTGCCGAAGATGAAGTAGTAAATCATCTCCCCGTCCGGCGCCTCGAAGCTGTAATAATCACGGCTTTCCGTTCCGAACTTAAATTCTGTCTTATACGTATTATCAAGGAAAATACCATACCGGTAACTGCTCATAAAGAAAGGGATGCTCTTGTAAAGAGGGTCTTCCACCACACTGTAACAAGGTTTATCGCTGTTCCACATCTTGTAAGATTCTCCTCTGCGGTCCATCTTGCCGGTCTTCTCCCCAAGCCCGAAGAAATGCTCGTCACGGCGAAGCGTTTTATATTCCACCTTCTTCGTGCCTTCGCTTACGTGTCCTTTATCGGCATAGTCACTGAAGAGGAGTTTCTGATATTTGTCGAATATCTGGATGCTCATCGGCGACTTGTTCACCCGTATGCGCAGCTTCGAGGTAAATATCTCATAGCAGGCGGCCTGTTCGTCCACATGAACCGTTCCCACATCTTCCAGTTCTTCATTGATCACGGCAAAGGAAGCGTTTCTCCGTTGCAGCTTCCCGTCCGGCGAGAACCAGATTCTTACCACGGAAGGACTGCAAAGTTGCAGTTGCAGCGCGGCACTGTCCGCCAGGTGAAAAGTCACCTGACGTCCCTGCTGCGTAAAAGAGGTACATATACTTTTTGCGTTTTCTGCCCAGACCAACGCCGGAAACATCAGACACAACATCCACACCCCAAACTTATATCTAATCTTCATACCTATCGTTTTTAGTTATTCCGTTGCAACTGCCTTATTCAGCTACAATCATTGTCCAGTATTTCAAGGCAGGCAGTGTGAAGGAGACTACCCCGTTCTCCTGCGTAAATGCCAGTTCCTGCAAAGCTCCTCCGTGTACGTCCGGCGATGCCACCCACAATTTATTCACTTTGGCGGGCAGGTTCATCTGCAAGGCCGCTTTCGTGATCAGGGCAGGTTCGGGCATGGTGCCGTCCACGTCCCGCCAGCTAAGGCTGTTCGCCTGCGAGAAGTTAAGCAGATGCACTACTTGCTTGCCGTCTACCTGCTTGGCGTAGGTAGTGACCGACCCCAACTTTGGAGGCCATACGTTGAGTTTCATTTCTCCGTTGGTACAGTTCATAGCGATACTGTTCTCCGTTCCGCCATCGCGGAGCAGGTTCTGATAAGACGTGAGGAAGTCGTAGTAGTGAACCATTGCCGTTTTCAGTTCCTCGCTCATCGTCAGGTTGTCGTTCGGAAAATATTCTTTGCACAGCATATGGTCAC
>OHRS01001011.1_pt1 | contig 11345 bp, 6 predicted proteins | sample 1578441 | NCBI WGS metagenome assembly OHRS01 (sample SAMEA3879592, study PRJEB24766) | human gut metagenome | biome: human-associated habitat; feature: feces | place: USA | collected 1985/1987
CACTTAAAAGGTTCCTTACAAGTTTTTCGATATTGTTCAATTTTCAAGGTCCTGTAGCGCCTCAGCCTTTCGGCTGACGACCTGTTTATTTTACCACCGAAGTGGTTTTTTGTCAAGCCTTATTTTTTAGAAGCTTTTGAACTTTCCGAACTTGGACATCCAAGAAGTTTCTCTGAACAAACTGGAACTTTTCAGCGTCTATTGGTTCTTTTCAAGGGCTTCCTGCTGAGGCTTCGGAAGTCATTCTTTTGCCTCAGCGCTTGGCGCTCAAGTATAATACCACACCCCCGCCTCCTTGTCAACACTTTTTGACAGATTTTTTCATCTTTTTTCTTGCGCTGCTGAAAAACGTTCATTTTCTTGTATTCAACGTTCTCTTTTTACGCAAAAAAGCCGCCTGCACATTCCTGCACAGACGGCCTTATATTACTTTTATAATAGAGTTATCGGATCTCGATGCCCAGCTTGAACTTCAGGTTGCCGAGGATCTTCTTGACCACGCGCTCTACTTCTTCCGCAGAGACTTCCTTCTTCGGGTCGGACAGAGACAGGGTGAATGCCATGCTCTTTTTGCCCTCGCCGAGATTTGCGCCGCGGTAGATATCGAACAGCTTGATCTCACCCACCAGAGGGCTGGCCTTCTTGATGGTCTCTTCGATCTCGCCGCAGGTGGTCTTTTCATCGCAGACCAGTGCCAGATCACGCTTGACAGCAGCGTAGGGACTGAGCGGCTGATAGCGCAGCTCACCGTCCACGCAGGACATCAGAGCCTCGTAGTCCAGCTCGCCCAGATAAATATTCTGGCTATCCTTCTGATCCTTTGCAATTTCCAGCTCGCCGTTGATCTCGTTGGACAGCTTGCCGAACACACCCAGACGCTTGTCACCACAGTAAACAGCGGCGCTGATGCCGGGGTGCAGCCACGGGGTGGTCTCGCGCTTATAATCAAAGCTCAGGCCAAAGCCGGCTGCCAGTGCTTCCAGTGCACCCTTGACCGTGAAGAAATCTTCTTCGGGGCCGAATGCACCGATGCACAGGGTCTGGCGCTCGTGCGGATGCTCATTGATGGGCAGTTCCTTGGCAAGATACACCGGTGCCATCTCAAACAGACGGCCTTCCGTGTTGCCCTTCTTGAGATTGTCCACAATGACGTTCAGCATGGAGGGAGCCAGCAGGGTGCGCATGATGGACAAATTCTCGCTGATGGGGTTCAGGATGCGGATGGCCTTGCGGGCTTCATCATCCGCCGGGATGTGCAGCATATCCAGTTCTGCGTTGGAGTAGAAGGCCAGCGTGGAGGCCTCATAGAAGCCCTGTGCGGCCAGCAAACGTTTGGTCTTGAGCTGCTGCTTCTGGTCATAGTTCAGACCGCCGTTTGTAACGGAGGCAGTGTTCAGGAAGGTGGGCACAATGTGGTCGTAGCCGTACTCACGGATGACCTCCTCGGCCAGATCCGGGAAGCTCTCCACGTCCTCGCGGTACAGGGGCGCGGACACGTCCCAGCTGCCATCGGCCTGTACATCCACCGTGAACTCCAGACGCTGCAGAATGTCGATCATGGTCTGATCCGGCACGGTGATACCCAGCACGCCGCAGATCTTAGCCGGAGTGGTAACGATGTGCTTGCGCTCCATCGGGCGGCCATCGGTCAGGTCATATTCCAGCGTGGTGATGTCGCCGCAGTCCAGCTCCTGGATCAGGTGCAGGGCACGGGCAAGGCCCAGTTCAGGAGAGTGACGGTCCACACCCTTCTCGTAGCGGGCAGAAGAGTCGCTGTTCTGGCCCAATGCGCGGCTGGTCTTACGCACGCAGTCACGGGCGAAGGTGGCGCACTCAAACAGCAGGCTGGTGGTGTTCTCATCCATGCCGGAGTTTGCGCCGCCCATGATGCCGGCAAGTGCCACCGGCTTTTCGGCATCGCAGATGACCAGATTGTTGGGGTTCAGAGTGAACTCCTTCTCATCCAGCGTGACGATCTTTTCGCCCGCATGGGCGCGGCGCACATCGATGGTGCGGCCGGCGACCTTGTTCAGGTCAAAGGCGTGCATGGGCTGACCCATTTCCAGCAGGGTGTGGTTGGTGATATCCACCACATTGCTGATGGAGCGCAGGCCGCACAGAGCCAGATGGCGCTTCATCCAGCGGGGAGACTCGCCCATGCGGATGTTGCGCACATAGTGTGCCATATAGCGGGGGCACAGATCCGGAGCCTCCACCTTGACGGTGATGGGCGCATCCGGTTCGCAGACAGTCTTGTAGTCCATGGCGGGCATGTGCAGGGGCTTGCCCAGAACGGCAGCCACCTCGCGGGCGATGCCCAGAACGGACTGGCAGTCCGGGCGGTTGGCGGTGATGGAGATATCAAAGATATAGTCATCCAGACCCACCACGGGAGCAATGTCGGTGCCGGGGACAGAATCCTCGGGCAGAATGAGCAGGCCGTAGACCTCAGAGCCCGGGAACAGGTCGTCGTTCAGGCCCAGCTCTTCGCCGGAGCACAGCATACCGTTGGACTCCACGCCCTGCATCTTGCGGGCCTTGATCTTGATGCCGCCGGGCAGGGTGGAGCCATCCAGAGCAGCGGGCACGCAGTCGCCCAGCTTCATGTTGGCGGCACCGGTGCTGATGCGGATGTCGTGGCCGTAGTCGCCGCAGTCCACCACACACTTGGTCAGGTGGGTGCCCTCCTGCTTTTCCATCTCCACGATCTTGCCGACAACCACCTTGCTGATGCCGGCATCCAGCGGGATCAGCTCTTCGACCTCAAAGCCGCAGGAGAAGAGCTTTTCCTCCAGTTCCTGCGCAGTAACGTCGATATCTACAAATTCTTTTAACCAGCTGAAAGGTACTTTCATTGTCTCTTCTCTCCCCTCTTATTCGTGGAACTGCTTGAGGAACTGCAGGTTGTTCTCGAACATCAGGCCGATGTTGTTGATGCCGTACTTCAGCATGGCGATGCGCTCGATGCCAATGCCGAAGGCGAAACCGGAATACTCGTCCGGGTCGATATTGCAGTTCTCCAGCACCTTGCGGTTGACAACGCCGCCGCCCAGCACCTCGATCCAGCCGGTGTGCTTGCACAGCGGGCAGCCCTTGCCGTGGCACTCGAAGCAGCTCACGTCCACCTCCACGCTGGGCTCGGTGAACGGGAAGTAGGAGGGACGCAGGCGGGTGCGGGTGTCAGCACCGAACAGCTTCTGCACGAAGGTGTTCAGGGCACCCTGCAGGTCGCCCAGCGTGATGCCCTTATCCACCACCAGACCTTCCATCTGGTGGAACATGGGGCTGTGGGTAGCGTCCGAGTCGGAGCGGAACACACGGCCGGGCATCAGGATCTTGATGGGCGGCTTCTGAACGTCCATGGTGCGGATCTGGCCACCGGAAGTCTGGGTACGCAGCAGGAACTCCTCCGACAGGTAGAAGGTGTCCTGCATGTCGCGTGCCGGGTGATCCTTGGGCACGTTCAGGCGGGTAAAGTTGTGGTCATCGTCCTCGATCTCCGGGAAGGTGCCCACCGAAAAGCCCATGCCGGAGAACACGTCGATGATCTGGTTGGTGATCAGGGTCAGCGGGTGCAGGCCGCCCATGGGGCGGGTCTTGGCGGGCAGGGTGATATCCACCGTCTCCGCAGCATTGCGGGCAGCAAGCTCTGCCTGCTTCACCTGTTCTGCAGCAGCGTCGTAATCTGCCTGAACCTTTGCCTTGAGTTCATTGATGATCTTGCCCATAGCGGGGCGCTCTTCCGGCGCAACGGTGCGCAGGTTCTTCATCAGGGCAGGGATCTTGCCGTTTTTGCTGAGGTACTCCTGCCAGAAGGAGGCCAGCGTTTCCTTGCCGGACACCTGACCAAGGCTTTCAGCGGCCTGTTTTGCCAGCTCGTCGATCATTGCTTGCATGGATGTTCTCTCCTTTATTCTTCGTGTTGATGAGCGGAGTGCAACAAAAAAGCTCCGTCCCCTGCCCGATTTCTCAGGCAAAAGGGACGAAGCTGTTGATTCTTAGCTCCGCGGTACCACCCGGTTTCCACCCGTGCACAGATGCCGGGCGGCTCTCAGAACGCCGTAACGGGGCGTGGCCGTTCTGTACTACTGCTGTTTCGCACAGACCGCTCAGGAGCGAACTTCAGCACAGATACACCCGGAAGCCCTCTCAGCCGGTGAAGCTTCTCTCTTTGCTGTGTACGCCATGCCTACTCTCTCCGTCGCTGCGTTTGGGAGTATTCAGGTTTTATAACCAAGAGCTATGTTACCACATTTCGGGACAGTTTGCAAGGGCTGCGCAGTCACTTTCCGCAAAAATCGCGTTCGGTGGAGGTTTTTTCACAAAGTCGCAGCCATTATGAATCGTTTATGTCATCCATTATGAGCTGAAACAATTCTCCCAGGTCGATTAGTGGCGCAAACTCTTTATCAACTTTGTAATCATCTGAAATTTTTACCACGACCACACCGTCGATCTGCTGGATATATCCTTCCTGCGGATAGACTGGCATCTGTTCCAGCTCTGTTCTGCTGTACAGTTCCCCATACTGTTCCACCGAGCAATGCTTGAGTTTTGCCGGAGTAATATCCCTGAAAACCGCTTTCCAAGACGCTCTGGCCGAGTAATCGTTCAGCCAGAAGCGGCCCATCTGCGCATACGGATTTGCATAGAGGTAATACTCCCTCTTCATAAAACTGGAGTTCGAGCTGGGTCTGCCCACAAACAGTACCGGCAGCTGCTCGTTATCGTCAAAATATCCGCTGCTCATCAGGTCGTCCGCAATGTGATCCGACATGCTCTTGAGTGTTTTTCTTCCCTCATACATAGCTTCCTGATCGATCACGGCAGAGCAGACATTGCCATAGACGACCAAAACCGCAAGTACTACAGCCCCTGTCCGGGCAGCACGTACATACTTTTTTACCATAGGCTGATTTGTGCGCGTCCCTTCAAGCAGCAGCAGACATACCGGCACGAACAGATTCAATCCTTCGCCCATCTGCAAAAGCCAGACCGCCTCGCTTGTGATCAGCATGATGGCATTGCACATGATGGGCAAAACGATCAGCGTTGCCACTCCCAGAAGGATATATTCCCAATTTTTCCGGTGAAGCATTTTTCTGAAGCGGTTCAGCAGTCCGATGCTCAGCGCCAGAAATACCAAAACGAAAAAGCCCACCGGCTGCAGAATGTTATGCCGATAGTAATTCTGAAAAAAGTAAGCTCCAAACAGTTGGTAGGTCTCTGCAATGGCATTGGGCAGATTTTTCAGTATAGAAAGTACCGAAACATCCGCTCCTCCATTATAACTTGCCATCTGCCATCCACATGCCCATACGATCAGCTTTGTGAGCAGGAAATACAAAACCATTCCTGCAGCTGCGCTGCAAAGACTTCTTCCAATGTGGGCATGGACCTTTTCTCTGTCCACATTGCGGAACAGAAGCAGTAGAAGATATGTCAGCAGGAGCAGACAAAAGTTATCAAGGCTCGTCTGATAGCACGCAAGGCTCATGACCAGAAGCAGTGCTCCCTGTACGACCGCTTTTCTAAAATCTGCGGCACGAACCACACGCTCTGCCGCCAGAACAGAAAACAAAAATGAGCAGCCAAACACCGGCGACTGAAACCGATATGACAGCTGTATTTCAGTGACCGTGCTGGCCAGAACAGCCATACCCGCCAGATAGGTCACGACAGAATCCTTCTCTGTAAAAAACTTCCGAAGCAGGGTAACAGCCAGCGCCGACATGGAAAGTGTCAGCAATGAATTGAAAGGTTCCGTCTGGATGCCAAACCGCAGCGCATCGATCACCGGCCAGAGCCATCGGCCCGTGACTACCTGCCAATAGCCGCCGAAGAACCATGTATTGTTCCACAATCCGTCAAATGTATTGGTCAGCCGCTGGCTGATCAGCAGGAAAAACACTACCGCCGAAAACAGCAGCATCACCAGAAAATATCTTAGATCCGATATATCCAGCCCAAGGTCGTCCGGTTTCTGTACATCGATTTTTTCTTTCATCGTTATTTTCTCCATCTGTCCTGTTTTATGTTCTCAGGCTCATTTGTTATTCATCGATCAGATAATCCTCTGAAATTTTGATCACATATACGCCGTCCATTTCCTGCATGGAGCCTTTCTCAGGGAATGTCGGCATTCGTTTGATTTCTTCTGTCCGGATCAGTTCGTCATATACCTCATCACTGCACAGCTCCAGCTGCATCGGTGTGAGGTCACGAAACACCGCATTCCATGAGTAGCGCATTGTGGCGGCATTTTCTTTTTCGAAAAGGCCCACCTGTGCGTAGTCGTTTGCATCCCAGTAGATAACATGTGTCCGGAACAGTGGGCTTGCACTGGGGCGGCCTACCAGCATCACTGGCAGTTTTTCCGGCAAATCATAATAGCCCTCTGCCACCAGCTCACCGGCCACAAGGTCCGCGATTTGTTTTGTTGCCTTGCGTCCCTCATACATCGCCTGCTGATCGATAGCCGACATGAATACGCTCCCGTAAACGACAGCAGCCGCCGTAAGCAGGATCAGTGCTTTTTCTGCTTTATTCCAGCATTTGCGGAACGCATCACAGGCTGTTTTTCCCTCCCGGCTGCTGTCCAATAGCCAGAAACAGACCGGCAGGAACAAGGCCAGACCTCCGGACATGGGAATATAAAACAACGCCTGCGAGGTTGCCACCATAAATACCGTGCACATCATGGGCAGCACCAGCAGCGCTGCTGTGCCATAGAAAGTGTTTTCCCAATCTTTCCGGCGTATGAGCCGAACCAGTCTGCACGCAAGCGCGGCACCCACCACACAAAAAATCAAAGCAAATACAACTGCAGTTTCCTGCAGCATATTGTGTTTTACAAGGGTACCAAAGAAATACCGATAAAAAAGCTCATAGCACTTTTCAACGCTGGAAGGAAGATTTTTCAGAATTCCAGACACTGAAATATCTGCACCACCCTGGTAATCGGCCATCGCCGTTCCCGTCGCCCACAGTGTAATCTTTAAGATCAGCAGATACAGCACTGCGCCGGATGCAGCACTTGCCAGGCTTTTGCAAATATATTCCCGAATCTTTTGTTTTTCTCCATTCTGGAAAAGTAGTAGGAGAAAATAGGCCAGCAGCACCAGACAGAAACAGGCAAGGTTCGTCTGGTACAGGCCAAGGCTCAGTGCCAAAAGCACCGCTGCCGGCACAATGCTGCTTACGGCTGATTTTCCCCGGATCACGTGCTCTGTAGCCAGCATTGCAAAGAAAAACGAAAATCCGTACTCCGGTGCAATGAAGTGAAACGAAAGATAGCACCCGACCACAACATTGGAAACATAGCATAAACCTGCGAGCCAGTCAATGCAGGATGTTCTCATCCATGCCGGTTTGAAGAGCATATGAAGCCTGGTGACTCCAAGAGAAACCAGCACCAAGCATACCACCGCATTGATGGGTTCTAGCTGCAGACTGAAACGCAGAAAACTGGTCACCAGCCAGAACCATCGTCCGTTGGAAAGCTCCCATGCTCCCGCCATGTACTCAGCCGTTGTCCACAGACCATCCACTGTGTTCGTCAGCTTCAAGCTGATCAGCGGAAAATAGACCATCACCGCAAAACCCAGCATCACACAGAAATATTTCTTATCCAACTCCCGCAGCCAGTGTCTGATATCTGCTTTTATTTTTACAAACATGATATTCCTCTCCATCCATAAACTTCTGCTTTTCAGTATATCAAACTCTTCCACATGGTTCAATAAAAAAATCCCCTGCCGGGCAGTCGGCAGAGGATCTTGCGTATTTTTCCAGAGTGCTTTATTTTGCCACGATTTCTGCAGCCAGAGCATCCATCTGGGCTTCTGCGGCGGCATTGGCGGCAGAACGGATGGTGACCACATTCTCACAGACCGTGATGTTCTTCATGCTTTCCAGCTCGGCGCGCATGAGCTTTGCGGCCATAGGTGCCCATGTGCCATTCTCCATCAGACCCACCGTGCGGTTCTGGAAGCTCTTGGTCTTGAGGTGGGTCAGCAGATTTTCCATCGGCGGGAAGAGGAAGCCGTCGTAGGTGGCGCAGGCCAGCACGATCTTTCCGCAGCGGAAGGCTTCGGTGACAGCATAGGACACATCGGTGCGGGTCAGGTCCACCTCCACGACCTTTGCGCCCTTTGCACGCAGCTTTTCTGCCATGAGGTGGGCTGCTGCACGGGTGTGGCCGTGGATGGAAGCACTTGCCACAAGGATCTTTTCCGGCTCCTCGGGCTTGTAGCTGGACCAGATGTCGTAGTAGTTCAGGTACTTGCCCAGATCTCCGGTCAGCACCGGGCCGTGCAGCGGGCAAATGGTCTGGATGTCCAGAGCCGCGGCCTTTTTCAGCAGCGCCTGCACCTGCGGGCCGTATTTCCCCACGATGTTCAGGTAGTAGCGGCGGGCTTCGCTGGCCCAGTCGGCCTTTTCGTCAAACTTTGCCACAGCGCCAAAGCGGCCAAAGCCATCAGCGGAGAACAGCACCTTCTCGCTGCTCTCATAGCTGACCATGACCTCCGGCCAGTGCACCATGGGGGCAAACACAAAGGTCAGGGTGTGGGTGCCAAGGCTCAGGCTCTCGCCGTCCTTCACCACCACGCGGCGCTCCTTTGCCACAGCATCAGTGCCAAAGAACTGATCCATATACAGGAAGGTCTTGGCGTTGCCCACCACCTGCATCTCCGGATAGAGTGCCGCCAGCTTTGCGATATTTGCGCCGTGGTCCGGCTCCATGTGGGAGACCACCAGATAATCCGGCTTACGGCCTGCCAGAGCTTCGGTCAGGTTTTCCAGCCACGGCTCGGTAGCGCGGGCATCCACCGTGTCCAGAACGGCGGTCTTCTCGTCCAGAATGACATAGGAATTATAGCTCACGCCGGTGGGCACCGGATACTGGCTCTCGAACAGGTCGATGGTGGTATCATCCACGCCAACGCCCAAAATGGCTTCACTGATCTTGTTTACGCTCATAATGCTCGGTCTCCTTATTTATATTTTTATGCAGTGCCGCGTTTCTGCGGCGGTTGTTTCTGAGAACAGTTCCTATCATACCACATCGTCAGAAAAATCGCAAGGGATAACGTGGGAATATTCTGCACATCAGAGCTCTTCCCCATTCTCCGGCAGACGTGCCGCCACCGGTTTGCCCGGCTCAGCATCCAGCTCCAGCAGCGCGGCGGCAGCGCTTTCGTCCATGGTCTGCACCGCGCGCAGCTTGCGGCTGATGGCACGGCTGCGCACGCCAATGAGATTATCCAGCTCTTCGTCGGTCTGGCGCAGGCGCTGCTGCATCTTGGAAAGCCCCTGCCCGAACTTGTCAAATTCGGTCTTTACCGCACCCAGCAGCTGCCATACCTCGCCGGAACGCTTCTGGATGGCAAGGGTCTTGAAGCCCATCTGCAGACTGTTGAGCAGCGCCGCCATGGTGCTGGGGCCCGCGATGTTCACCTGATAGTCCCGCTGCAGCACTTCCAGCAGACCGGCGTTCACCACCTCGGCATACAGGCCCTCAAACGGTAAAAACAGGATGCCGAACGCCGTGGTGTAGGGCGGCTCCACATATTTTTCCCGGATGTCCTTGGCCTCGGCCCGCAGCACCAGCTCCAATGCGTGGCGGGCGTTCTCCACAGCCTGCGCGTCGCCGGATGCCTGCGCATCCTGTAAATGGGCATAGGTGTCGCCGGGGAACTTGGAGTCGATGGGCAGCCACACCGTGCCGCCGTCCGCGCCGGGCATCCGGATGGCGTACTCCACCCGCTGGGTGCTGCCCGGGATGGTGGCCACATTGGTCTCGTACTGCTCCGGGGCCAGGATCTCTTCCAGAATGGCCCCCAGCTGGATCTCACCCAGAATACCGCGGGTCTTCACACCGGAAAGCACCTGTTTCAGCCCGCCCACATCAGCGGCAAGGTTCTGCATTTCGCCAAGACCCTTGTACACCTGTTCCAGCTGGTCGTTCACCGCCTTGAAGCTTTCGGTCACCCGCTTCTGCAATGCATCCTGCAGCTGTTCGTCCAACGTATGGCGGATCTCGTCCAGCTTCTGGGCGTTCTGGGCCTGCAGGGCAGTCATGCCCTCGGCAAGGGTGCGGCGCATCTCTTCCAGCTTGCGGGCGTTGGAGGCTTCCAGCCCCTGCAGGCGCTGCTCCATGGTCTGCTGCTGGGTGCCCTGCCCTGCGGCAAGGGCGGTGCTCATGCTCTGCACCGAAGCCTGCAGCGTTTCGCTGATGTGTCCCATAGCGGCAAGGTTCTGCTGCGCCATCTCTGCCAGCTTCGCGTCCATCTGGCGGTTCTGCGCTTCCAGCTGCTGACGCAGCCATTCCTTCCGTTCTGCATCGTCCCGGTTTGCGGCAGGCTTTGCCGAGCGGTACAGCAGCAGGGCCATCATCAGGCAGATGGCCACCAGAAGCACCGTGTAAAGAAACGCTAAAAATTCCATAATGTCTCCTATTGCAAAATCCGGGCTGTGCAGCTGCAAAGCCCGGATCTGCGTACTTTATATTATTTTGTCTGTTCTTCCCAGAAGGCAGCGGCTTCGTCCAGCCAGCCATCCGCAGCCGTGCCGCGGCCAAGGCCGATGCCATGGGCTGCGTGGTCATATACCACTTCTTTGTAAGGTACGCCATGCGCGGTCAGTGCCTTGCTGAGGGCCGGCCCCTGCAGCGGCCAGCACAGCAGGTTCAAGGTCAGGTCATCCCTGCCATACCAGAAGTACACCGGCGGATAGTCCTCTGTGATCAGGTCGGCAAGGCTGTATTCATAGTAGAACCGGCCGCACACAAAGGGGTCGATGCCCACACGGTAGATCGGTGTGATCTCGGCAAACTGCACGATGGGATACGCCAGGATCACTGCGCCGGGCTTGGGCAGGCCATAGTTTTTATAGCCCAGAGCGTCCGATGCAAACATGCCCGCCAGATGTCCGCCGGAAGAATAGCCGATCAGGGCGTAGCTTTCCGTCTGCACGCCGAACTGCTGTGCGTGGCCGGTGATGTACTTCACCGCCCGTGCAATGTCCTCCATGGGGCTGTTGTTGTCGTTATCCGGGTAGGCGCGGTAGCGCATCACGAACACCGCATAGCCTTTCTGGTGCAGCTGGTAAGCTGTGGAGATGCACTCCTTTAACTCTGCCGTGCGGTTGAGGATGTTGCCGGAGAGCACCAGCGCATACTTTGCATCCGGCGTGCTGGCCGGGTAGTAATAGAACTCCACATTGTTGCGGGAGCTGTCCTCGGCGATCTCCTGCTCCGAGTAGAGCTTATAGGTGATCTGCACGCCCGCATTGTAATTGCGGATGAGCAGGTTCAGACCATCGGCACAATCCTGTGCCACATG
>OHRS01001020.1_pt1 | contig 11262 bp, 9 predicted proteins | sample 1578441 | NCBI WGS metagenome assembly OHRS01 (sample SAMEA3879592, study PRJEB24766) | human gut metagenome | biome: human-associated habitat; feature: feces | place: USA | collected 1985/1987
CCGTAAACATTGACGGCGGTGAAAGTCTTGAAACAAAAACCGTAATCTATGCGGCAGGAACACAGCGCAGAAAGCTTGGTGTAAAAGGCGAAAAGGAATTTTCGGGTAACGGAGTTTCTTATTGTGCGGTGTGTGATGCGGCTTTCTATAAGGATAAAATTACCGTGGTAACAGGCGGCGGTGACACTGCTTTGGGTGACGCACTTCTGCTTTCAAGATTCTGCAAAAAGGTTTATCTCGTTCACAGAAGAGATTCCTTCAGAGCAGGCAGAGCCTTGCAGAACAGGGTGCTTGCCACGGAAAATATTGAAGCTCTTACAAATTCAACGGTATCTGAAATTAACGGAGATACAAAGGTGACTTCGGTCACACTTTTACAAAACGGAGAAGAAAAACAGCTTGATTGCAACGGTGTTTTCGTTGCAGTCGGAAGTGTTCCCGATACAAAACCTCTTGCAAATCTTGTCAAAACCGACAAGGACGGTTACATTATTGCCGATGAAAGCGGAAAAACCTCTGCAGACGGTATTTTTGCAGGCGGTGACATCAGAACAAAAGCACTTCGTCAGGTTGTTACAGCCGTGTCGGACGGTGCAAACTGTGTGATTTCGGCAGAAAAATATCTTGACGAAAAACAATAACGGCAAGGGAGTGAAATCCTATGAAAACAGAAAAAATAAGCACCGATGTCCTCATTATAGGCGGCGGAACGGCAGGCTGTTATGCGGCTCTGACCATTTCCGAAAATTCGGACAAAAATGTTCTTATCTGTGAAAAAGCACACATCAAAAGAAGCGGTTGTCTTGCCGCAGGTGTAAACGCTCTTAACGCATACATTGTTGAGGGCAGAAAACCGCAGGACTATGTTGACTACGCTAAAAAGGACGCTGACGGGATTGTCAGAGAGGATTTGCTCCTTACCATGTCCGAAAAGCTCAATGAAGTAACCGACAGGCTTGAAAAACTCGGTCTTGTAATTTTAAAGGACGAGAACGGAAAGTATGTTACACGAGGCAACCGAAACCTTAAAATCAACGGTGAAAACATAAAGCCGATTCTTGCGGACGCAGTCGAAAAGGCAAAGAATGTAACGGTTCTCAACCGTGTTAATATTTTTGATTACTCGGTAAAGGACAACAAAATCAACGGTGCATTCGGATTCGGCATTGAAAGCGGAATTTTCTACACAATCGAAGCAAAGGCTGTCATAATTGCCACAGGCGGTGCGGCAGGACTTTACAAGCCGAACAACCCCGGATTTTCCCGTCACAAGATGTGGTATCCGCCCTTTAATACAGGTGCAGGCTACGCAATGGGAATCAGAGCCGGTGCAGAGATGACAACCTTTGAAATGCGTTTTATCGCACTCAGATGCAAGGACACAATCGCTCCCACGGGAACTCTTGCACAGGGTGTAGGTGCAAAGCAGATTAATTCACTCGGCGAGGTTTATGAAACAAAGTACGGACTTACAACTTCCGAAAGAGTTTACGGTACGGTAAATGAAAATCAGGAGGGCAGAGGTCCCTGCTACCTCAGAACAGAGGGAATCACAGCCGAGCAGGACGAATCACTTTTAAAAGCCTATCTCAATATGGCACCTTCGCAGACAATCAAGTGGATTGAAAGCGGAAGAAATCCTTCACGGCAGAATGTTGAAATTGAGGGAACAGAGCCGTATATCGTAGGCGGTCACACGGCAAGCGGTTACTGGGTTGACACAGACCGTGCAACCACAATTGAAGGACTTTTTGCAGGCGGTGATGTTGCAGGCGGTTGTCCGCAGAAGTATGTTACGGGCGCTCTTGCAGAGGGTGAAATTGCAGGACTTTCGGCAGTTAAGTACATTGACAGCAAAGAAAGCTTTGAGAAAATCAGCGATGAAGATACAAATTATCACCTCATAGAAACCGAGAAATATCTCACAGACCGCCATTCACTCTACACCACGGAACAGCTTGAAGAGGCAATGCAGACGGTTATGGATAGCTACGCAGGCGGTATAAAAACAAACTACCGTTTCAACGAAAAACAGCTTGACATTGCCGACTGCAAAATCAGACAGCTTGAAACGCTCACAGATGACCTCTATGCAGAAGATTTTCAGGAGCTTATGTATATCTGCGAGCTTAAAGAAAGGCTTACGGTCTGCAAAAGCGTAATTGCTCACCTCAGAGCGAGAAAGGAAACACGCTGGCACAGCTTTGCCGAAAACCTTGACTATCCCGAAAAGGACGACAGGAACTTTAACAAGTATGTTAATTCCCGTCTTGAAAACGGCGAGATAAAAATTATTATTCGTGACCTTGTAACGGGAGGTGAAAAGTATGAGCATAGTAATTGACAAGTCCAAGTGCATAGGCTGCAAAAGGTGTCGCAATGTCTGCCCCGGAAGTCTTATCAAGACTGACGAAAACGGCAAAGCGTACATCAAATATCCCAAGGATTGCTGGGGCTGCACCTCCTGCATAAAAGAATGTCCCGCATATGCAATCAGCTTTTTCCTCGGTTCTGATATCGGCGGTATGGGCAGTAAGGTTCACACCGAAAAGAACGGAGATATCCTCTCGTGGTTAATTGAAAAACCGCATGGCGAGGTCATTAAGATTGATATAAATCAAAAAGAATCAAACAAATACTAAGGAAACACTTTGTAAGTATTTCCGTGAAAAGGAGATAAGGTATGAGTCAGCTTTCACATTTAGATGAGCTTGAAGCAGAAGCTATATACATAATCAGAGAAGTTGCGGCAGAGTGCGAAAATCCTGTTATGCTCTACTCAATAGGCAAGGACAGCTCGGTTATGCTCCACCTTGCAATGAAGGCGTTTTATCCCGAAAAACCGCCGTTCCCGTTCCTCCACATTGACACAACATGGAAGTTCAAGGATATGATAAAATTCCGTGATGACACAGCAAAAAAGCTCGGAATTGAAATGCTCGTTTACACCAATGAAGAAGGTGTTAAAAAAGGCATCAACCCGTTTGATCACGGTGCGGCTTACACAGATATTATGAAAACACAGGCTCTCAAACAGGCTCTCAACAAATACGGCTTTACTGCGGCATTCGGCGGCGGCAGACGAGATGAGGAGAAGTCAAGAGCCAAGGAAAGAATTTTCTCTTTCAGAAATAAAGCACAGGCATGGGATCCTAAGAACCAGCGCCCCGAGATGTGGAAGCTTTACAACACAAAAATCAATAAGGGCGAAAGCATTCGTGTGTTCCCGATTTCCAACTGGACAGAAAAGGACATATGGCAGTATATTCAGAGAGAAAAAATTGACATCGTTCCGCTTTACTTTGCGGCAAAAAGACCTGTTGTTTACCGTGACGGCAACATTATTATGGTTGATGACGATCGTTTTCCGCTCAAAGAGGGCGAAGTACCCGAATTGAAATCGGTTCGTTTCAGAACACTCGGCTGTTATCCTCTTACAGGCGGCATAGAGTCGACTGCAACAACTCTTGATGAAATTATTGACGAAACCCTCAGCTCCGTTTCTTCGGAGCGTACCTCCAGAGTAATCGACAACGAGGTACAGGGCAGTATGGAACGCAGAAAAAGGGAGGGTTACTTCTGATGAAAGGTTTACTTAAATTTATTACCTGCGGCAGTGTTGATGACGGTAAATCAACACTCATAGGTCACATACTTTATGACGCAAAGCTTATTTATGCCGATCAGGAAAAGGCTCTTGAGCTTGACAGTAAGGTCGGCAGTCGCAGCGGTGACATTGACTATTCGCTTTTGCTTGACGGTCTTATGGCTGAGCGTGAGCAGGGCATCACAATTGATGTTGCTTATCGTTACTTCACAACCGACAACCGCAGTTTTATCGTTGCCGACACACCCGGTCACGAGGAATATACAAGAAACATGGCTGTAGGTGCATCTTTTGCAGACCTCGCAGTTATCCTCATTGACGCATCACAGGGCGTTCTTGTTCAGACAAGACGGCACGCAAGAATCTGTAAGCTTATGGGTATAAGACATTTTGTCTTTGCCGTTAATAAGATGGATTTGGTAAAGTACAGCAAGTCACGCTTTGACGAAATCGTAAAGCAAATTGAAGAACTTAAAAACGAGCTTTTACTTGACGATATCTACATCATTCCGCTTTCCGCAACAGAGGGCGACAATGTTACCGTAAAGTCCGAAAACATTCCGTGGTACAACGGTGTTCCTCTGCTTCAGTATCTCGAAACTGTTGATGTTGATTCCTCGGAGGAGGAAGAAGGATTCTATCTTCCTGTTCAGAGAGTTTGCCGTCCCGACCACACATTCAGAGGCTTTCAGGGACAGATTGAGTCGGGCAGTATCAGCATAGGCGATGAAATCGTAACACTCCCGAGCAATGAAAAGGCTCATGTAAAGCAGATTCTTATGACAGATAAGGATGTTAAAACCGCTTTCAAGGGACAGCCCGTTACAATCACACTTGACAAGGAAGTTGATGTATCCCGTGGCTGTGTAATTACAAAGGACACAAATCTTGCGTCCTATCAGGAGCTTACAGCGTCAATTCTCTGGATGGATGACGAACAGCTTACAGCCGGCAAGGATTACCTTGTAAAGCTCGGCACAAAGACTATTTCGGGTATCGTTTCCGAAATCAAGTACGCTGTTGATGTGAACACAGGTGAGCATATTTCTGCCGATTCACTCACAAAGAACGGAATCGCAGTCTGCACAATTCTGCTTGCAGAGCCGATAGCGGTTGACCTTTTCTCAAAGCATAAAACACTCGGCGAGCTTATTTTGATTGACCGTGTGTCAAATATGACATCAGCCTGCGGTGTTGTTGATTCGGTTGAAGAAAAAGCCGATGATGCAAAAAAGGCATCATTCGTACTCGGCTCACTTGGGGCAAGAGGCGACATATTTGAAGAGTTTTTCTACGACACTTCAAGCCTTAATGTTCTCAAATATCAGCCTGTTAAGGAAACCTATACAAAGGGTGACACAATCCCTGTTGAGGGCGAAAGCTATAAGTATCCCGACAGCTTTGATATTATAGTTCTTCGTGACAGCGTTGCCGTAAAGGTTCGTGACCGCAAGATTACCGATATCGTTCCGACATCGGAGTACAGCTACGGCGGTGTTCCCGTTGTAAACGGCAGAGGCTTCGAGGTTCTTGCCGACAGCAACGAAAAAATTCAGCAGTTTCTTTCCGAGCATTCAAATCTTAAAAGCATCAACGATGCGGATTTCTTTGCAAAGTGGGTTAAGTTCGATACCTACAGAAAAATTGCAATTCAAAACAGATAACAGGTTTATTCATTTTAACTCATTCGCAGAGGGCATTGTCATTTGGCAATGTCCTTTGTGATTTTATGACTTTCTTGCCGAAAAACTGACATTACTGCCAAATTGTTGCATTTATAATTTTTATTCTGTATAGTGTACTCAACAAATAAAATTTAAAGGAGTGCTTACAAATGAGCAAAACAGCGGCGGTACTAATCACATTTTTTCTCGGTGAACTCGGTGTTCACAGATTTATGACAGGCAAAATCGGAACAGGTATCATCTGGCTTTTAACTTGCGGTGTTTTCGGTATCGGTTGGCTTGTTGATTTTATTATGGTTCTTACAGGCAAATTCACGGACAAAAACGGAAATGTCTGGGGTGCTAACTAATCTGAAAGGAAGTTACTATGGCATTCGGAGTTAAAACCAAAAACATTAAGACACAAAATTCTTATACGATTGAGAGCTTTTTTGATGCAATCAAAGACAAAGAGTTTACGGCAGGAACTCCGTCACTTACAAAGCATGGAATGGCTACCGTGATAACATTTCCCGCTCTCGACAGTCAGAATCAGGTGTGGATTATGAAGAGCGGTTTCGGCAAGGAAACGCAGAAATTCTCAATTCAAAAGTCCACTCAGGCGGGTATGGACAATGTAGCGAAAAATGCGGCATTGGATTCAATCACAGGCGGGCTTTTCAGCGTTGGCGGAATGATCAGCGAAAACACAAAAAAGTGTGAAAAACTTGTTGATGCAACCGCAAAAGAACTTTCAGAAATGAATCTGTAACCAAAGTCGGCACGATTTTCGTGTCGATTTTTCCTTGCCAAAAACTGCCTTTAACGGTACAATTAGGTGGGGTGAGATTATGTTTTTTAACGATTATTACAATTCTCCGATTGGCAATATAACTATGGCATCTGACGGTGAGAGCCTTTGCGGTTTGTGGTTTGATGGACAAAAGTACTTTGCGTCAACCGTAAAAGGTGAAACTGAGGATAAAACCCTGCCTGTTTTTGAACAGACAAAAAAGTGGCTTGACATATATTTTTCGGGCAACGAACCCGATTTTATGCCCAAACTTTCTCTTAACGGCTCAGAATTTCGCAAGGCTGTGTGGGATATTCTCCTGACAATTTCCTACGGCTCAGTTATGACCTACGGCGAAATTGCAAAAATTTTGGCAAAACAGCGTGGCATTTCGAGAATGTCCGCACAGGCGGTCGGTGGTGCTGTGGGTCACAATCCGATTTCGATAATCGTGCCGTGTCACCGTGTTGTCGGGACAAACGGAAACCTTACGGGTTATGCGGGCGGCATAGACAAAAAAATCAGCCTTCTCAAAATTGAAAAGACTGATGTTAAAAAGCTTATTCAAAAATTCCCGAAAAGAATTAACTAAAATTATTAACTACCCAACCCGTGGTTATTGCAAGTCTGTCATCCGACAGGCTTGTTTCAATTTTACCGCCGTTTTTTTCGGCAAGATTTTTCAAAGTTTTATACGCAAAGCTGTGGTACAGAACATTGTTCTGTGCCTTTTTTATTTCATTCTCAATCGGAAAGCTTATGCAGCAAAAGAGAAATCCAGCCCTTGTTTCTGCTTTTAAGGCGATAATTTGTTTTCCGTTACCACAAAATTCCTTTACATTTTCAAACGCAATGTCAATCATATTGTTAAACAAAACGCAGATTTCAAGGTTGTCGGCAGGCACATTTGCAAGCGAACCCTCAAATGTGATTTTAATATTTTCATCTGCATTTTTCTGCTTATCGCTTAAAATCGCATCGGTCAGATCATTGCCCGTGTTGTACAAAATCTGAAATGAGCTTATAATCTCGCTGTCATATTTTTGCAGGAGAGGAAGAACCTCATCATATTTCCGACTGTTGATAAGCGATTTTAATCCGATAGAAAGGTCGTTATAATCATGCCTGATTTTTCTCAGTTCATATCCCGAAGTCGTAATGCTCTTGTAATAATTAATCTGTGCGTTAAGCTGTCTTTCGTAGATATCGTTTTCATGCATATATCGGCTCTTTTTTATCTGATTGTACAAAAGAATCGGTATTGAAAACGAGAATACAATCGACACAATCAAGGTCAGAATTTTGAGCGCAATCGTTCTGTAATCAGATGACGGAATTATGTAGTATGTGCCGAAAGTCGCCATACTTCCGCCGAGATACAGAAAAATCAATATCATAATTATTGTCGGTTTGGTAATTGACTCAACCACAAGCTTTGTTTTGATTTTCAGCGGACTTGACAGGATTATAAACATTCCGAAAACAATCAAATTAGAAATAAGACTGAAAACAGCAGATTTTTGAGAAGTTAAATCAAATTTCAGAATGGAACACAACAACTGAGAAATTTCAAAAATGAAAAAAGTCAGCCCCGAAAAGAATAGCGAGGACAGTATCAACATCATTTTTTTACTGTATCCTAATGTTACAGGCATAAATGTCAATGCCACAAAGTGCAGAAACAGTAAAACCCCATTTTTTTGTTCTTCGTCTATGAACATAGAAATGCTTGCCGTAATGATAACAACGAGCAGTGACAGAATAAAGTACAGCTTGTATTTTGCAATTACAAAAATTTTTGAAGTAAAGTAAAAAACTGCAATCAGTCCCACTACAAGCTCCGCATAGCTGTAAAATAGCATAAATTATAACCTCACATAATTTTTTTCAAGAAAATTCATATATGATGTCCTAAAGGATTTTTGATAATTTTTACTGAGATAAGCAGATTCGCCGTTACTCAGATACACCGTATCTGATGAGTATGATTTTACATAGTGAAGATTTACCACAAAAGAACGATGGGTTCTTACAAAACAATGCTTTGGGAGAAGATTAGTAACTCCCGAAAGAGTTTTTGAACAGTGCATGACCTTGGTGTTTAAATGAATGTTTGAGTACTTTCCGTCTGCCTCAATAAAGCAGATTTCATTTGAGTTAATTTTTTTCAATTCCTTATTTTGAATAAGAGTTATCGGATAATTTGCATCTACAATTTTTACATAGTCGTCAATTGCCTTGAAAAATTTTGATTTGTCAATCGGTTTCAGAAGAAATCTGAATGTGTTCACTTCAAACGCATCAATCATAAAGTGGGGATAAGATGTCAGAAAAATTATGCAGGAAAGCACATTGCGTTTTCTAAGTTCCTTTGCAACAGTCAGTCCGTCCGTACTGCCAAGCTGAAAATCAAGCACGATTATATCGTAATTATTCTCGGAATTCAAAAGCTTTTCACCGCTTTCAAATTCATCAATATCAATAATTATACGATTTTCCTTTGCATATGTCAAAAGCAGCTTTTTTAGCTCTTCGATTATGTATTTATCGTCATCACACAAAGCCGCAAACATATTTTCACCCTCTTACTCCCAAAATAGAGTATCTTGCTCCAAACTGTATTTATATTGCCTTTTTTGTTTGCTATTGTAATCCCATACAATAGAATAAAGGGGGAGCAAAAAGTGTTTGGACAATTATTTCAATGGCTTTTCGGTTGGCTCTGATGCCTGAAAAATAAAAGGCAATCGTTTGATTGCTTTTTATTTGCAAAGTAATTTCACTCCCGAAAACCGCACTTTTGCTCCTATTCATTATAATTCTTTTACACAATAAATTATAATGTTTCTGCACCTTATTGTCAATATATGGCATTGACGTTGCTGAAATTTATTATATTATTTTTTTTGATATTGTATGCAGTGTTCCTTTCACTCCCAAAAACCGCTCTTTTACTCCAAGGTATATTTATTTTCGACTTTGAATATTTAAAATGTAGACAGAGATTATTATTGAAATCTTGTTTATTAATTTGACAGTAAGTGCATAATTTGACAAGCATTTAACTTTACCGTCCTTGGCCTGTTTTTTGCAGAGCAGGGGCGGTGCTTTTTATGCTTGCCGTTATTATAGAATATAAAAACAGCGGACAATCCATTGATTCGGAATGTCCGCTGTTTTGCCTTTTATTATGACTTGATGTTGTATTATTAATCGAAGAAGCCAAGACCTCTTAATGCGTTGATGAATCGTTTCATATAGTCAAGCGAGGTAACGGGCCACACAAATCCCATTCTGTAAAGAACCTGCATTGTGTATGTGTTGCTCTTGCCGACTGTAAATGTCTTTTGACCGTGAGCCATGTTCTGATATGCAATCATACTCGAAAGAATCTTTGCTTTTTCGGGATCCTGCTCGGCTCTGTCAAGTGCAATCATATATTCCTCATACTCTGCACCTTCCGAGTGAAGTCCGATTTTGTTCATCTCGGTGTAGAGGTCGCCCATAATGAGAGTATGGTTGTTGAACGGGTGGAACACGGTGCAATCCTTCGGAGCCTGTGCAAGCAGAAGAATTGCCTTTGCCACAAAATCAATCGGAGAAAGCTCAAACGGCATTTCCATTGCCTCATACGGATATTTGCCGATAAGAAGCGTAGATTTGAGTCTGCCCATAAATGTGTTGGTGGTAAAATTAATCTGATATTCACCGTCGCTGTTTCTTGCGGCAAGTGTGCCTACACGCATAATCTTTGCGTTAAAGCCCTTTGAAACCTCTTCAAGAATCGCCCTTTCCGCAAGGAATTTTGACAGGGTGTACTTTGAACCCTCATGCTGACCAAAGTAAAGTTGATTTTCTTTGAGCTTGTCAACAGAACCTTGTTCGCCCACAAACATACCGCCTACGCTCATTGTTGACACATGAACAAGCCTTGCATTAGCCTTTTTGCAGAAGTCAAGCACATTGAGAGTACCGTAAAGGTTTACATCTTCAATGTCTGTACCCTTTGAAAAGTGCTTAACATTTGCGGCACAGTTGATGACCGTGTTAATGTCCTTGTCAATAAATTTATCGAATGATTCACGGTTTGTAACATCACCGCTGATAACGGTAACTCTGTCGGGATATCTTTCTTTCAGACTTTCTTCAAAGTAGTAATAGTAGATTGAGTTCATTCTGTTTTCGGCAGGATTATTGTTTTTGTCACGAATCATGCAGTAAACCTTGCCGTTATACTTGTGAAGAAGTTCGTAGAGAATGTGTACTCCGAGGAAGCCGGCAGAGCCTGTCAGAAGAACATTGCCGAGTTTTTGAAGCTCACCGTTTTTGAATGTATCAATATTATTCTTTTCAAGAACTTTATTGATATTTGTATAATCGTAGTCCGAAAGATTTTCAAGGTCGTCTTCGGCTGAATCATCCTTGCTCACAAATTTTGCAAGAGTCTGCGGAGTAGGATTTGCAAAAATGTCGCTGTATGCAACCTCAATGTTTTTCTTTGATGCGGAGATTACAATTCTTGTTGCTGTAAGCGATGTTCCGCCGAGATCAAAGAAGTTATCGTCTGCAAAAACATTGTCAAGTTCAAGAATTTCTGCAAAGATGTCGCAGAATGTTTTTTCAAGTTCATTCTTCGGCAACCGACCGCTTTCGGATTTGTTGCTCTTAGGTTCGGGAAGAACCTTTGTGTTGACCTTGCCGTTTGGTGTGAGAGGCATTTTGTCAAGCTGAACATAGGCGCTCGGAACCATATAATCAGTGAGAGATTTTGCAAGCTCAGACTTAATTCCATTTGGCTCAATCTGTCTGTCGGCTGTGTAGTAAACGCAGATTGCGTCAGCCTTGCCGACCTTTCTGATGAGAGCAATTCCGCTCTTGATTCCGTCAACTGCGGTCAGACACTTTTCAATTTCACCGAGTTCAATTCTCAAACCTCTCAGCTTAACCTGATTGTCTGTTCTGCCGAGAATAATAACATCGCCGTCTGTAGTCCATTTTGCATAGTCGCCCGAGCGGTAGGTGCGTTCACCGTTGAATTCGATGAATGCCTTTGCAGTCTGTTCGGGAAGTTTGTTGTAGCCGAGTGCAACACCGCATCCCTGAATGAAAAGCTCACCCACAACTCCGATTGGAAGGAGATTGTTGTCTGAGTCAACGATATATTCCGTGTAGTTGCGTAATGGCCTGCCGATTGAAAT
>OHRS01001027.1_pt1 | contig 11229 bp, 10 predicted proteins | sample 1578441 | NCBI WGS metagenome assembly OHRS01 (sample SAMEA3879592, study PRJEB24766) | human gut metagenome | biome: human-associated habitat; feature: feces | place: USA | collected 1985/1987
TTTATTCTTACTTGCGCAGCAGCTTGCCGGTGCCGGTGCGGGGCAGAGGCTCGGTGCTGAACTCCACGGCGCTCATCCGCTTGTAGAGCGGCAGGGTGCGGTTGGTCTCGGTGATGAAGTCGCGGACGGTCTGCTGGTCGGCCTCGCCGCAGTAGATGACGGCACAGATCTTCTTGCCCTTCTCCCTGACGATGCATTCCTTGACGGCCTCGCACTTGGACAGCAGATTTTCCAGTTCTTCGGGGCTGACGTTCTCACCGTTGTCGAGGATGATGATATTCTTCTTGCGTCCGGTGATGTAATAGAAGCCGTCCTCGTCCACACGGGCCAGGTCTCCGGTGTGGAACCAGCCATCCTCCGTGAATGCTGCCTTGGTCGCCTCCTCATTCTTGTAATATCCGGTGAAAACCACATCGCCCTTCACGAGAAGTTCACCAGCAACATTCTGTGAATCAACGGAATCAATGCGGACTTCAATATGCTCGCGAGTATATTCCCCCACAGACTTCAATTTATAAGTATCAGGTTTTCCGACGCTTATGAGCGGGGCACATTCAGTCATGCCATATCCGGTAGCGAAAGGAGTTTTCAGTTTCACCGCCAGAAGCTGTTCTATCTTGTCAGGAATCGCGGCACCGCCGGTTACGAATTCCTCGATTCCACCGCCCATTCCTTCCATGAAAATGGTCCGGAGCGCAGCGCAGAAATCAGGATTCTGCTCATAGTTCTCAAGTTTCGCCTTTCCTGACTTGGTGTTCATGAACTCGCCTATCGTCTCATCGATCATCTTGCGGAGAATCAGCGGCACGGCGAAGAATACCTTAGGACGGAATTTCCTCAATGCCGGTCTCAAATTGGATGGTACCGGAGGCACAAAGAGCACTACCAGATGCATTCCCAGGCACAACGGCGCTATGGCATCGAAAGTAAGTCCGAAAATATGCGCATAAGGGAGCACGCTGACATAGTTGTCACCTTCATGATAAGGGCAATGCTTCGGTATCATATCCACATTCGCACTGAAGTTCCGCACGGTGAGCATGACGCCCTTCGGGAATCCCGTAGAACCTGACGTATACATGATTGCGCAGAGATCATCCATCGGGCGGTCCATATAATGCACGTCAGCCGGCACCATGCCCATCGGATGTTTCTGGACGAACAGCTGGTCGCGCTGTGCATAAATCGTCGCGAAATTTCCGCGCGAGTCCAGCAGTTCCCCAGACTTGAGGTCAATGACTCCGAGGAGTTTCGGCATGGCCGCAAAGTCCATGTCCTTGTACATTGACTTCTCCGTAAAAAGCAGACGGCTGTCGGAATGGTCCACGAGCGCCTGAGCGTCCCTTGCCGTGTAACCGTTGAAAAGTTCCACTGCGACATATCCGCCGCCATGAATGTCTTGATCCAGTTCGCGCTGCTTCTGGCATTGATGGCAATCTTATCTCCCGGCTTCAGTCCGGCTGCTTCGAAATAAATATGAATGGCTTCTATGTCCGCTGCTACTTGTCCGTACGTTTCGCTTGATGTACGATATTCGTCCAATGCGGGCTTGTCCCAGCACCTGCGTACCGTATTCTCAAATGTCTTGATAAAATATTCCATATCTATTTGTCAAATTCTATATCTGTAAAAATTTCCAACCGATGCAAATATAGACAGGCGAAACGAAAAATGTACGTTTTCATACATTGCGTAGCCCAACAAAGCGAACAACAGGCAACGCAATGTCACTTCTGTGACACTTTCCAGCGGAAAACGCCGCGGCAGGGGTGAGGCCTATGGAGGCATGATCGCTCATGACCATGTGAATGGGTGCAGGCGATAGCCTGACGGGATGAGCTGAGCGAACCTCCACAGGTTTCACCGACCCGCCACGGCTATAGTATCAAAATATCATGGTGACGTGCGCAATAAAACGTTTTTCACGCACGTCATTCCCGAAAACTATGCCATCGTGAGTAAATCAGCCGTTTTTACGCACGTCGGAAGTCGACCCGACCATTCCTGCTCTCTTACCCAGGAAGCCTGGCGGCATGGGGAATGTCGTTGACTAGAGACGTTCGACAGGTTAGAGAATGATACAAAAAAAAAGAGAAACCCATCTGGATTTCTCAATATAAGTCGGGATGATGCGACTCGAACGCACGACCCCTACGTCCCGAACGTAGTGCGCTAGCCAACTGCGCTACATCCCGCAAAGATTCGGGTTACTGTACCTTAGGCGAGCTTGTTAATGTAAACAGCGATTCCGCTCTTCAGATTGGCAGCCTTGTTCTTGTGTATAATGCCAACTTTAGCAAGTTTGTCGATCATTGCATAAACCTTAGGTGCGTTTGCCTCAGCTGCGCCCTTGTCGGTCGTGTTTCTAATCGCACGGATAGCATTCCTCGTGGTTTTTGCATAATACTTATTATGCAATCTGTGCCTTTCGCTCTGGCGAATGCACTTTTCTGCAGATGCGTTATTTGCCATTGTTTTTATTTTTTAATATTTAGTAGTGGGTAGGAGAATCGAACTCCTATTGCGAGAATGAAAATCTCGAGTACTAACCGTTATACGAACCCACCAGACTTACCCCGTCATCTCGATATGAAATTTTGAGGGATTGCAAAGGTATGTATTATTTTTAATACCTCAAAATATTTTTGTCAATTTCCCTAAAAATTTTCACATGAGGAGGTGTTCCTAGTTCTCCTTCTTCTCAACAGGAACATTGCCGCCCGACCATTCGAAAGAATACAGGATAGCCTCTACCTGCCTGAGATATTGGCGTTTATCATACTTCGGAGCATATACGAAACCGTCCAGAACGATGATATCCTTGCCGTCACGGCTGTAGAACGAATGCGAGACGAACGGACCTCCCATATAATCGCCGTAGACCTCCCACAATCCCCTGGTCTCCGCAAACTGTCTCCCGCGGAAACGGATGAACTTCACCTCAGGAGTAGCTACCTCATTGGTAATCATATAGGTATTGTCGAACATTCCCGGAACATTTTCCTTCAGGAACTGATTCCTGTGGGCAATGATATTCTGTTCGGTAAAGTTTTCCTTGTCAGAAGCAGGATACTTATATACGAAGACGCCCTGCGTCGTATATTGCTTGTCATCGGATATCCAGATGAAATTATCCGTCTTCTTCCTGATTCTGTATCCCATAGGGAAATTCGGCGAACCGCCCGTCATCTCCTGCACTACAGGAGCGATGTTCGGCGCCTCATACCTCTTGGCATTGACAATGATGCGGTCACGCTCGGCCTGCTCGATGGCATTGACGATCCTCTCGCCGTTTTCCTTGAGAAGAGTGGCGGCAGAGTCGCTGGACGGCGCGGAAATCTGGATCACGCACTGAGGATAGGCCCAGACGTCATGCCTGTAGATAACCCCGCTCTTGCGCACATCCTGCGATACATTATATATGACAATGTTCCTGTGAATCTTGAACAGGTCGGCGAATCCCGTCGTCGGGACATTGACGATGGAAAACAGCGGTTCCCTCTGAGGCAGGAAAGGATAGTCCGCCGCGAGAAGGTCCCTGGTAGCGCTGCCGAGATTGCCGTCCCAGTCACTTCTGTCCATTACGGCAATGACTTCCCCGGCCTTGCCGCTCACATTGGGAAGCATCGGCTTGTCGGAACGACTTCCGCACGAAACCGTCATCATGACAGCGCCAAAAAGAGCTACAGCCCTGATAATCAAATGTTCAGCTTTCATATCCCAAAATATAATTACATTAAACAATCAGTTCATTCACAGCAGACGTCCGATGTCATTGCCGAACGCAAGCACCATTATAAGCAAAAGAATGAACATTCCCAAAATCTGCGCGGCTATCATGAATTTGTCGCTCGGCTTCTTCCCGCTCACCATCTCATAGATGAGGAACAGGAGATGTCCGCCGTCCAGGCCAGGAATCGGAATCAGGTTCATCACGCCCAGCATAATCGACAGCAGTGCCAGCAAGTTCATGAATATCAGCCAGTTCCACTGCGACGGGAACACCTGCCCTATGGCAATGAAGCTGCCCACGGACTTGTATGCGCCTGTACTCGGCGTCGCCACAAGCTTGAGGTCACGCACATAGCCTGCGACCATATTCCACGTGTACTTCACCCCGGCTGGAATTGCCTGGGCCAATGTATATGTCCGCTTCTGCATTCCCGGAATCTGCAGGACGACTCCCAGCTTGCCCGCCGTATCCACCTGCAGAGGCATTGACAATGTATCATTGCCCCTGAGGATTTCGGTCTCGATGCTTCGTCCCGCACAGCCGGCCAGCACCTTCCACGCATCCTGCACGTACCCGATATCAGTCGAGTCGATTTTTATGACAATGTCGCCGTGCCTGAGTCCCGAACCGGCATTGACCGAACCGGCCGCCACCGAATCCACTGCGAAAGGAATGGCAATGCTGAACATTCCCGGAGACTGGAGCACCTCCCCTATCATGCTGTGGTCAATGTAGATGAGCACGGTGTCCTGTCCACGGAGCACCGTCGCCGTCTTCACGGAACGGCGCGCAAGATCAGCCTGCAGCATGGTGAAATCTTCCGGTTCGTAATCGTCGAATTTCAGGATCTTGTCACCTGTACGGAAGCCCATCTCGTATGCAAGGTCATTGACATAAATGCGGTTCTCCTTATTGCTGAGATAATCATTGCCCCATATCGAAAGCATTGATATATAAATGATTATGGCGAAGATAAAATTAAACAGCACGCCACCGACCATCACCAGGGCCCTCTGCCATGCCGGCTTGGAGCGGAACTCCCACGGTTTCGGGTCATGCCTGAGCATTTCCGTGTCCATGGACTCGTCGATCATGCCGTTTATCTTGCAATATCCGCCGACAGGAAGCCATCCGATACCATATTCAGTATCAATGTCTTTCATCTTGGGAAAGAGCCGCGTAAACCATTTGGTCTCCTTCGTGCTGAAGAGTTTCACATCCCCGGCATCGAAGAAAAGGAAAAACTTGTCGACTTTGATGCCGAAAAGGCGGGCAAAGACAAAATGCCCGAGTTCATGTATGACAATCAGTACCGAAAGGGCAATGATTACCTGAAATATTTTTATTAAAACTACCATGCTATTTGCCATGTACATTGCAGAGTTCCGCGGCCTTTCTATAGACCTCGTCATTCATGCTGATAAGTTCATCGATTCCCGGTGCGCTGACAAATTCCACGCCAGCCATGCAGGAAGATATGATATCCGGAATGTCATAGAACCGGATTCTGTCTTGCAGAAACGCAGCTACGGCAGCTTCATTGGCCGCATTCATCGCACAAGGGATATTGCCGCCGCGTCCTATCGCCTCGAACGCAAGCGCGAGACACGGGAACTTGTCCATGTCCGGTTTTTCAAACGTCAGGCTGCCGAGTTCAGCGAAATCCAGCTTCTTGTTGTCCAGCGTAAGCCTCTCCGGAAAGCTCAACGCATACTGTATCGGCTCCCTCATGTCAGGGTGCCCCATCTGCGCAATTACCGCTCCGTCAGCGAATTCCACCATTGAATGAATGATGGACTGAGGGTGTACGACAATGTTTATCTTCTCCGGCTCCGTATCGAAAAGCCACTTCGCCTCTATCATCTCGAAGCCCTTGTTCATCATCGTCGCGGAATCTATCGTAATCTTCGCGCCCATCTTCCACTGGGGATGTTTCAATGCCTCATTGCGTGTCACCGCAGCGATTGCTTCCTTCGTCCAGGAACGGAAAGGACCGCCGGAAGCCGTAAGATGGATGCGGGTCAACGGATTCCCGGCCGCACCCATAAGGCATTGGAATATAGCGGAATGCTCCGAATCCACCGGCAAAATCGGCGCATTGTGCTTCTTCGCCAGCGCCATCACCACCGAACCGCCGGCCACGAGCGTCTCCTTGTTCGCCAGGGCAATGATTTTCCCCGCCTCGATTGCCGACACCGTAGGACGCAGCCCGCTGAAACCGACAAGGGCGGTCAGGACAATGTCAATGTCTTCGGACCTGACCAGGGCACAGACGGAGTCCATTCCCGTAAACACCTTGATGTCATGAGGTTGCAGCGCATCCGCAACTTCCTGGTATTTGGATTCATTGCAAATGACGACATTGGCCGGCAAGAATTCCAGCGCCTGCCGTATAAGCAGTTCGGAACTGTTGTTGGCAGTGAGCAGTTCCACTTCGAACCTGTCCTTGTGCTGCCTTATCACGTCCAGAGCCTGACGGCCTATCGAGCCTGTCGAGCCTAATATTGCAATATGTCTTTTGTCAGTCATCAGAATTTAATGTATTTGACAGGGTCCACCGCTTCTCCCTTGTACCATAGTTCGAAATGAAGATGGTCGCCGGTAGTTACCGCGCCGGTATTGCCCACCAGAGCTATCGGAGAGCCGGCAGAAACCTTGTCACCGGTCTTCTTCAAGAGTTTCTGGTTATGTTTGTATATGGAGACAATGTTGTTCGCATGTTGAATCTGTATCGTGTACCCCGATTCGTCACTCCAGCCTGCCCCGATTACCGTGCCGTCAAGCACCGACATAACCACCGAATTCGCAGGAGCGGTTATGTCAATGTAAGGATGCAGCAGCGGGTCATATTCCTGAGAGACAACACCTTTCAGCGGCGTAAAGAAGTGAACTCCTTCTATAGGAAGCCTGCGGTCACCGGCATTGTTCAGTCCGAATTGTTCCTCCTTGCGGACGTTTTCGCGCAGGAGCGAGTCTTTCGCATCCAGCTCCTTGGCGGAAATCTTCTCGGCCGCGGCATTGCGCGAGGCAATGCTGATGATACTATCAATCGCCACAGGGTCAGCACCTTCCATCACTTTCTTGAGGTTATCCGTGTAGAACATCCATGTGTAGATGACGTTCTGGAGGGAGTCTATTTTCAATGCATTGTTGATGGCGGCGCGTTTGGTGTGGGCGTCCGGATAGCCCGGAATGAATGTCCTTATAGGTGTAAATGCGATCACGGAATAGCAGACGGCGATAATCACGCTTATTACGGAAATGACTGTCAGGAACAGCGAAGTCCTGCTGAACCTCATGACCCAGAGCTGTTTATGGGTCATGTCATCCACAATCGATATTCTGAAATTCTTCGTCTTCGGGCCTTTCGGCTGTTTATGAGAAGTCATGATGCGATAGCCGTTTGAAATATTATTTCTACCTTTGCAGGGTTATGGACAGAATCATTGGAATAGATTATGGCAGAAAGAGAATCGGCATAGCCGTGAGCGACCCTCTGCGCATATTTGCTTCTCCGCTGGAAACCGTACAAAGTGCAAAGATAATAGAATATCTTAAAAGTTATTCCGCCGGAGAGCGCATTGTAAGGTTCGTGGTGGGATATCCCATCAATATGAACGGCAAGCCGTCCGAGGCTGCGGCAGATGTGGACATCTTCCTGAAACAGCTCGCGAAGGCTTTCCCGGATGTGCCTGTCACACTGGAAGATGAGCGTTTCACGTCAGTGCTGGCACACAGGGCGATGATAGATGGCGGGATGAAGGCTTCCGACCGTCGGGACAAGGCTTCCGTGGACAAGATAAGCGCCGCCATCATTCTCCAGGGCTATCTGGACCGCACAGGTGATGCTGCGGAAGGTGGCACAGGTTTTGCGGCATTGTCCGCGCCCATGCCGGAGACATTGTCAAGGAACGTTTCCAAGAAATCCGGGCGTAGAAAATAAATTGAAAATCAATACATTAAATAAATGATACAACCTATATATCTATATGGTTCCGAAGTTCTCAGGGCCAAGGCTGAAGAAGTGGATCTGACGGACAAGGAAGGAATCGCCACGCTTATTCAGGATCTTAAAGACACATTGAAACATTCTGACGGATGCGGACTTGCAGCGCCGCAGATAGGCGTGAGCAAGAGGGCATTGATCGTGGACGGCACCGGCATGACGGACGTTTATGATTACTTGAAGGATTTCAAGCGCACGATGCTGAATCCGGTGGTCCTGGAGGAGAGCGAGAAGGAGGTCGATTATTCTGAGGGCTGCCTGAGCATTCCGAACGAGTTCGGCATCGTCCAGCGCCCGGACTATGTAAAGGTCCGCGCGCAGGATCGCCACGGCGAATGGTTCGAGGTCGAGGGCCGCGGCCTGACGGCGCGCGCCTTCTGCCACGAGATCGACCATCTCGATGGCGTCCTGTTCATCGACAAGGCGATCCGGATGCTCTCTCCCGAGGAGCTTGAGCAGCAGGCGAAGGGGTGAGGCGCATGCGCATCGTGTTTATGGGCACGCCGGATTTTGCGGCCGTGTCCCTGCAGCGCCTGCTCGACGAGCGGTTTGACGTGGTCGGCGTATTCACGCAGCCGGACAAGCCGAAAAACCGCGGCATGAAGCTCCAGCCGAGCCCGGTCAAGGAGATCGCGCTCGCGGCGGGGCTGCCGGTGTTCCAGCCGGCAAAGATGCGCGACGGCACGGCGCTGGCTGATCTCCAGAGCCTGCGGCCGGACATTCTCGTTGTTGTGGCCTATGGCCGCATTCTGCCGGATGACCTGCTCGCGGTCGCGCCCTACGGGGCGGTGAACGTCCACGGCTCGCTGCTGCCGAAGTACCGCGGCGCTGCGCCGATCCAGTGGGCGGTGCTCAACGGCGATGCCGTGACCGGCGTTTCGACCATGTACCTCGACCGCGAAATGGATACCGGCGACGTGATCTATACCGCTCAGACGCCGGTCGGCGAATTCGAGACGGCGGGAGAGCTCTTCGACCGCCTTGCCGTCATGGGAGCGGATCTGCTCGTGCGCACGCTGCGCGATATCGCCGCGGGCACCGCGCCGCGCACGCCGCAGGATCACAGCCAGGCGACGCTCACGCGCGACGATTCGCCCATCGACTGGGATCAGAACCCGCGCGCGATCATCAAGCACATCTGCGGTCTTGAGCCGTGGCCCGTCGCAACAGCGGAGCTCGGCGGGCAGACGTTCAAGATCCATGCGGCGGATTACTCCGAGCGCACGACGCACAAAGCGCCCGGAACGATCGTGGCCGCCGGGAAAGACGGCGTCACGGTCGCCTGCGCCGGTGGGCAGACGGTGCGCATCACGCAGCTGCAGGCGCCGGGGAAAAAGCGCATGTCGGCGGCCGACTACCTGCTCGGGCACACGTTGCCCGTTGAGGGCTGACCATGGCCATGACTGCCCGGGAAGCCGCCTGGACTGCGCTGCAGCGCTGGCGCAAAAACGGCGCGTGGTCGGACGCTGCGCTCCATGCCGTCCTGCAAAATGCACAGCTGGAGCCGCGCGATGCCGCGCTTGCGGCGCGCATCTGCTACGGCACGCTGCAAAATCTGACCCTGTTGGATCATTATCTTTCCATCTACTGCACAACGCCGCTGCAAAAGCTCGAGCCGAAGGTGCTCGACCTGCTGCGGCTGTCGGCTTATCAGATCGTGCTGCTGGATAAAATCCCGCCGCGCGCCGCCGTGAACGAGGCGGTCGCGCTCTGCCGCAAGGGCGGCTGTGCGCGTGCATCCGGTCTTGTCAACGCGGTGCTGCGCCGTGTGGCGGAGCACCGGGACGCGCTGCCGGAGATTCCGGGCGCGGGCACGGCGGACTATCTTGCCGTGCGCTACAGCCACCCGCGCTGGCTGGCACAGCGGTATATCGACGCGCACGGTTATGCGTTTGCCGAGCGGGCGCTGGCGGCGAACAACGCCGACGCACCGGCCTGCCTGCAGGTGAACACCATGAAAACGACGGCGGATGCTCTCATGGCGTCCCTGCACGCGGACGGCATCGAGGCAGAGCCGCACCCGTGGCTTCCGGACGCGCTGCTGTGCCATGGTGGCAATCTGGCGGCCGCGCGCGCCTTTGCTGACGGCTGGTTTTATGTGCAGGACGCGGCCGCGCACTGCGCGGCGCTCGTTTCCGGCGTGCAGCCGGGTATGCGCGTGCTCGATGCCTGCGCCGCACCCGGCGGCAAAAGCTTCGCCGCCGCAGTGCAGATGCACGATCAGGGATGTATGATTTCCTGCGATATTCACGAAAATAAATGGAAGCGCATCCGCGCCGGGGCTGAGCGGCTGGGCCTGACGTGCATTTCAACGCGCACGATGGATGCCCGCCGTCCGGATGCGGACCTGATCGGAGCGATGGACGTGGTGCTGGCCGATGTGCCGTGCTCCGGTCTGGGCGTCATCCGCAAGAAGCCGGAGATCCGCTTCAAAGATCCGGCGGAGCTTGCGCGTCTGCCGGCCATTCAGCGCGACATTCTCACCGGTCTTGCGCCGTGCGTGAAGCCCGGCGGCGTGCTGGTATATTCCACGTGCACGGTGCTCGCGCGGGAGAACGAAGATGTTGTGCGCGATTTTCTGTGCAGCCATGCGGAGTTTTCTGCCGAGGCGTTTTCGCTGCCGCTGCCGGGGGCGGACACGGCGGACGGTATGTTCACCTTCTGGCCGCAGGAACACGGCACGGACGGATTTTTTGTTTATAAGCTGAGGAGACACGAATGAGAGACATCAAAGCCATGCTCCCCGAGGAGATCGCGGCGGCCCTCGCCGAAATGGGGCAGCCGAAATACCGCGCCAAGCAGATTTTTCAGTGGCTCGCGCGCGGCGTGACGTCGTTTGACGAGATGACGAACCTGTCCAAGGACCTGCGCGCCGCGCTCTCCGAGCGCTTTTTCATCTCCAAGCTCGAGATGCTGCGCAAGCAGGTGTCAGCCATCGACGGGACGATCAAATATCTCTGGCAGCTCGGCGACGGCAACGCCGTCGAGACCGTCGTCATGCACTACAAGCACGGCAATACGGTCTGCATCTCCTCGCAGGTCGGCTGCCGGCAGGGGTGCGCGTTCTGCGCGTCGACGATCGGCGGCCTGATCCGCAATCTTGAGCCGTCGGAAATGCTCGACGAGGTGCTCTATTCCGAGCGGGAGTCCGGCAGCAAGATCTCCAACATCGTCCTCATGGGCATCGGCGAGCCGCTCGATAACTTTGACAATGTTATGCGCTTTCTTGCGCTGGTCAACCACCCGGACGGGGAAAACATCGGCATGCGCCACATTTCGCTGTCCACGTGCGGCCTCATCGAGCGCTTTGACGATCTGGCGGCGCGCGACCTGCAGCTGACGCTGTCGGTCTCCCTGCACGCGCCGGATGATGCCACCCGCTCGAAGATCATGCCGGCCAACCACGGCCGTGGCGTGGCGGCGCTCATTGACGCCTGCGCCCGGTATTATGAAGCGACCGGCCGGCGCATTTCCTTTGAATACGCCATGA
>OHRS01001030.1_pt1 | contig 11196 bp, 8 predicted proteins | sample 1578441 | NCBI WGS metagenome assembly OHRS01 (sample SAMEA3879592, study PRJEB24766) | human gut metagenome | biome: human-associated habitat; feature: feces | place: USA | collected 1985/1987
GTATGATGTACTACGGCCGCACGCACCGTCATCCCAACTCCACCTTCGCCTATACCACAAGCAGCCTGATGGAGCTGATGGCATGGGACGCTACCGACCAGCTTGAGTTTATCGACCAGCCGCTGCTGTTAATGGCAGGCAGCAAAGCCGATTCCCTGTACATGAGCAAAGAAGCCTACGAAAAAGCTACCGGCACCAGGGATAAAGAACTGTTCCTCGTCGACGGCGCAACACACATCCAGACTTACTATGTGCCCGAATATGTTGACCAGTTTGTTGCCAAATTGCAGGACTTTTACGGCAAACATCTGTAATAACAAGATAATAAAAAGAAGGTAATACTATGCAGCACAAAACAACCAAAACACTTGCAGCAGCCGTGCTTGCGCTGATGCTGAGCACAAGCGCCTACGCCTTTGAAAAACCCGTGCTTTTGCAGGACCAGGGCAGCTTTTTTGCAGGCGGCACCACCGTTACCACACCCGGCAGCTTTGATTTCAGCAATCCTTTAAACCCGCAGGGGCAAACCCTGCACGGCGACCACGCCTATGTTTTTTACCAGAAACCAGTTAACGCCCATAAACTGCCGCTGGTATTTTTACACGGCGCAGGGCAGAGCAAAAAAACATGGGAAACCACACCGGACGGACGCGATGGTTTTCAAAATATCTTTCTGGAACGCGGTTATGCTACCTACCTTGTAGACCAGCCGCGCCGCGGTGACGCAGGGCAGGCAACCGTTGACGGCACTGTAAGCGCCACAACCAATGACCAGTTCTGGTTCAGCAACTTCCGCGTCGGCGACGCGCCGGAATTTTTTAAAGGCGTACAGTTCAGCAAAGACCCGGCAGCGCTTGACCAATACTACCGCCAGATGACACCCAACACCGCACCGTATGACCAGAGCGTTGTTGTTAATGCTTTAAGCGCAGTTTTTGATAAAACCGGCGACGGCGTTCTCATCACACATTCGCAGGGCGGCGGCCCGGGCTGGCGTATCGCCATTAAAAACCCCAAAGTACGCGCCGTAATCAGTTACGAACCGGGCAGCAGCTTTGTTTTCCCGCAGGGAGAAGAACCGGAAGCAATTCCTACATCAAGCCCCTTCGGCCCATTACAGCCGGAAACCGTAACGCTTGACGAATTTATGCAGCTGACCAAAATTCCTATCGTCATTTACTACGGCGACAACATTGCCGAAAACTACACCGACGAGTGGAATAAAGATTCCTGGCGCATCCGCCTGGATATGGCGCATAAATTTGCGGCAGCCGTCAACCGCCATGGCGGCGACTGCACCGTTGTACACCTGCCGGAAATCGGCGTTACCGGCAACACGCACTTCCCCTTCAGCGACCTTAACAACGTACAGATTGCAGACTTGATGCAAAACTGGCTGCACGAAAAAGGTTTGGATAAATAAAAACTTAAAAAGCCCTGCCAACAAGGCAGGGCTTTTATTATTAACTGATACGTTGTTTATTTTTCGGGAGCCGCAATAACATCACAGCCCATGTACGGACGCAGAACTTCAGGAATTACCACGCTGCCGTCAGCCTGCTGGTAGTTTTCCAAAATTGCGCATACGGTACGTCCAACAGCAAGGCCGGAACCGTTAAGCGTATGTACATATTCCGGTTTGGACTTGGCATCGCGGCGGAAACGGATATTTGCACGGCGTGCCTGGAAGTCGAGGCAGTTGGAGCAGGAAGAAATTTCGCGGTACATGTTGGCAGCAGGCAGCCATACTTCAAGGTCGTAAGTAGTAGCGCTGCTGAAGCCCAAATCGCCGGTGCAGAGGCGGACTACCCTGTAAGGCAGGCCCAGAAGCTGCAATAAATGCTCGGCATTGTGGGTTAATTTGTCAAGCTCATCCCAGCTGGTTTCAGGTTTTACAATTTTAACCATTTCTACCTTATTAAACTGGTGCTGGCGGATTAAGCCGCGGGTATCGCGTCCGGCGCTGCCGGCTTCACTGCGGAAGCAGGCGCTGTAAGCGGTATAATATTTCGGCAGGTCTTCGCCGTTTAAAATTTCACCGGCGTGGTAGTTGGTTAAAGTAACTTCTGCCGTCGGAATCAGATAGTAGTCCAAACCTTCCAGTTTGAACATATCTTCGGCAAACTTAGGCAGTTGGCCGGTGCCGAACAAAGTATTGCTGTTAGCCATAAACGGCGTAAACATTTCAGTATAGCCGTGTTCTTTGGTGTTAATATCAAGGAAGAAATTAATTACCGCACGTTCCAGGCGGGAACCAAGGCCTTTATAAAAGGTAAAACGTGCGCCGGTAACTTTAGCGGCACGGTCAAAATCCAGAATGCCCAGTTTTTCGCCGATATCCCAATGGGCCTGCGGCTCAAAATCAAATTTGCGCGGTTCGCCCCAGCGGCGTACTTCCGGGTTGTCGGAATCATCTTCGCCAACCGGAACATCCAGAGCAGGCATATTAGGAATGGTATATAAAACAGCGTTTAACTGTGCTTCGATATCTTTTAATTTTGCATCGCCTGCGGCAATTTCTTCGCCAAGGGCGCGCACTGCTGCCATTTGCGTGTCAGCATTTTCACCGGCTTTTTTCATACGGCCGATTTCCTGAGATGCGCTGTTGCGCTGGCTTTTTAATTTTTCAACGCTTAAAATAACTTCGCGGCGCTGTTTGTCCAGCTCCAAAAAAGCGTCTAAATCTATTTTGGAATGGCGCTTTGCCAGTGCTTCTTTTACCGCATCAGGATTTTCCCTGACAAAATTCATGTCTAACATGTACATTCCTCCAAATTTACTTCTTTACTATAATATTTATATTTTATCACAAACACGGGCAATATTAAAGTAAAGCCTGTATAATCAGTTAAAAGTATTTGATAAAATCATCGCGCTATGCACGATAATTAATAACTCATTATATAAATTTCCCTTTCAGAATTATATTGTTAAATTGTGTATTTACGTTTTGAAACATAAAAGCCTTCATCAATTTTAAAAAAAGATAAAGGCTTTATATATTATTTAGACAAATAAAAGGGATTCATTATATATTCACCGGAATGGACAAGAGGGTCTTGATAATCCATAATGTAATTCACATTAGTTTCCCTCGCAAAGTAATCTTCACCGCCGTATACATTGGGCAGTGTAGAGCCAAGCTGCTGCATATCCCTATCATAAATATCTATACCGCCATATTCATTAGGTATTGTCAATTGTTTTAACTCATTATTTCCGTCATAAATATTTTCACCGCCAAAAATATTATCATAAGAAGTTTGTACTATTTTTCCGTTAACAATAACCTGTTCTTTGCCGGTTGCAGCATTACTGCTTCGTAAAACTAAATCGCCGTTCTTAAATGTTAAAAAGTCAGAATTATGTTCGTTTACCACACTGCCATTATGTAAAACATCAGATTCAGTATCGGTAACAGGCATTTCCGAATAATAACCATTACCGTAATTAGCATCAAAATCTGTAAAAATGCTCATTATTACACCACCCGGAAAATTACTTAGAAAAATTATTGCCTTCAATTCCATCCGGAGCAGTCCTGAAATGACCCTCAACAAAAGTACCATCATCCCTAAAATACGGATTTACATGCACTAATTCTCTGCCCCATTGGTTATTACCGCTTTCAATTTCGCTAATAATTTCATTACATTCGGGACAATTAGCATCCAAACGGAATAAGCCGCTGTGATATTCGTGCGAATGAATAAGCGGGTCTTGATAATTTAACAGCTGTAAAGCGTTGCCCTCATGCACCACAACATAATCATACGGCGCGTTATCTATAACTGCCGGTAAAGCGCTCATATCACCGCTGTCTGTGTAATAATCCGCATAAGTGTCAGCATAATCATTGCTGTCAATATCATCACCATAATAACCATCGCCGTAAGCATAATCAAAGCCTGTTGCAAAATCCATACTTATCCCTCCTTCAGCACTGTTCCATATACGCTTTTAATTCTGTTATATTTTTACTGATACGGTTAACTTCGCTTAACAGCTCACTGCTGTTATTATCTTTTTCTTTAATCTGCGCTTCAATATCTCTTTTTAAATCAAAAAGTATTTTTTCATAAGCGCTTTCTGTGTTGCCGATAATACTCGCCGTGCGCTGCTCAATATAATCATAAATTGCCATTTTAAGGTTATATATAGCCTGCGCCATTTGTTCCTGCACGGCAGGAATTACCTCATCCTTTGCTTTTGCAAGCTTTTGTTCCAGAAGCTTTTTCTGCAAAAACGGAAACGCCGCCATACTGATAAAAGGCATCAGCACCGGCCCGCCTATCATCATCATTAAACCAGCGCCACCGGCAGCAATAGCTCCTGCTTTAATTGTTGAATCCGATACATCAACAGCCGATAAATTAAAAATAAACCTGTTTTGCTGTATATTACCCGGCACATTAGCAGTAAGCCTTACTTTTTGATGGAATTTATAAGAAATTCCGCGCGCCAACTCCTTTTCCAAAGTTTTTAAAAGCTGTTCGATATGCGGAGAATACGCGGCAACCCAGCCTTCCATTTCGCGCTGTAAAGTACGCGAAATGCGCTGCTCTACATATTCTTTAAAATCCAGCCCCTTATAAAGAGCGATATTATCAACCACATTTTCTTCCAGCCTGTTGTAAAAATAATGCAGCGATTTATCTACCATTGCCCTAATATTTTTCTTTTCGTTATTCACATACTCGGCAATATTGCCTTTGCTGCTTTCGTACTGGCTTAAAAGATTATCAAGTTCCTGTTTTACTTCTTTTAATTTATCAATACCGGCAGATTTAATGGCACGTTCATTTTCAAGCTGCCCGTAAAGTTCAAATAAAATATTTTTCAGCCGTATTTTATAACGCCTAATTTTTTCCGCTTCAACACTGCCGTTAAAAGCAAGGTTTAAAATTTCCGATTTTAATTGTTCAATACCGGAAGCCTCGACAAAATTAGGTTTATTTTTCAAAATACCCTGCAATGCCCATTTTGCAGAAAGCGGATACAATTTTAATGTTTTTAATTTTTTATCATTGCTGTCCATCTCAAAAGCTTTGGCAAGGCGCAAACGTAAATCTTCCAAATAATTAGGTTCTTCTTCCTCGTCAACGCTATCGTACTTATTAACCACAAAAACAATATTGTCAATGCCAAGCGGCAGCAAACGCTGTTCAATAAAATCTTTCTCTGTCTTTTTCAGCGGAGAATTAGCGTCCAGCAAGAACAAAACGGCATTGGCTTTAGGTATAAACCTATATGTTACCTCGCAGCGCTGCTCGTTAATATCCGATACGCCCGGAGTATCAACAATAACAAGCCTGTTTTGCAAAATATCCGCCGGGTAGCCAATTTTAATATATTTTATGTTCTGCACACCGGCGGCAGCGTTCCTTGCGGAAAACTGCTGCAAATATTCCTGTGTTGCTTCACCTTCTTTTTCTGTACCGTCATTTAACGTTACATATGCTTTTGGCACATCATTATAAATAAGCGCGTTTATAGTAGCCGTTTCCGGCAATACATCTACCGGTAGCAGTTCTTTTTGCAGCAAAGCATTTATAAAAGTAGATTTGCCGCGTTTAAATTCGCCTAATACAACAACGGTAAAAAAATCATTATCAATATCAGTCCATAGTTCATTTAACTGACTGGTTGTTTTTTCACTGGCTTTAATATAATCACGTTCCCGTATTTCTTCCAGCATTGCAAGCAAGTTCTGTTTTTCTTCTTTTAACGTCATGCTTTCAACACCTCCGCCATGGCAGCCTTAATTTTTAATACCTCGTCAAGCTGCTTATTTAAAATATTTCTTTGCTGTTCAGCGTCTGTTTCATTAGCCTCTTTTATTTTTATAATTTCTTTAAGCTGGTCTTCCATTCCGTTTAAATGGTTATTTATTTCATTTTGCAAAGCATCGGCAACACTTTTAACGCTTTCGCGGTATTTTTGGCAGATATTAGAAGAAAAATTTTTGTACCTGCTGTCGTATTGTTCGCGTATTTGCCGCTTTAATTTTTCGCGCTGCTCCTGCTCCGCCTTATCCGATCCAAAAAGCCAGCCAAAAATTGCACCAAGCACTGCAACACCGCCTAACCCGGCAAGCCCAGCTAAAAGAAAAGCTCCCGCTGCATAAAGAAACTTGGTGTTATCAACAGCTTGTTTGCTATTTAGGCTGCTTCCGGTTATTTCTAAACTCATATTAGAAAAATTTTCTATCAGCAAATTTTTCTGTTCAAGCTCCAAATCATCCCACACTAATTTTAATTTTTTTAACGCCACAGTTAATTCTTCTTTAACAGAATTGTTCAAAGTTTTATTAACATGCTCAAAAAGTTCTTTTTGCAGCGGCGTAACAGCTTTATCAAGCATGTATTCTATATCTTTTTTACCCATGCCTTCTTTATAACCGTCAGCAGCACGCACTGCTGCCAAGCGCATATTTTTTATAGCAATATCAATATACGTTTTTAATTCTGCTTCTGATAACCTTAACCTTTGCTCCATACCGCTTATTACCGCAGTTGTTTCTTTTTTTATTTTGCCAACCTTATCTTGCATTGCCGCAAGTTCCGCCTTTATTTCATCAGCAGAATGCAGCAGCGACTGCATACGCAGCTGTATGTCATTTTCCGCAGTTTTGGTATAAAGCAATGTTCTTTCAGCGTATTTATTTAATTTTGCTTTGCCCTTTTCTTCATCAAGGTATTTTGCCAAAGCTTCCTCAAATTCTGCAAAACCTGTTTCTTCAAAAGTTTGCGGCAAGTTCATCATTTCCCTTGCCGTAAGCTTAGCGCCATTTTTAGCAGCCCTGTAAGTAAGCGCTTGAGAGCTTGATACCAAAAATATTTTAGGTTCAATCTCTGCTAAGTCCCTTATATTATCCCTTACATAATTTTTTACTTTAACTTCTTCCGCAGGACTAAGCTCATCTTTAAAATTAATAACTACAAAAATATCTTTTATCTGGTTTCCCAAAATACGCTCTTTTAAAAAATCAAGCTCCGAGCGTGTTAATGCCTGCGTGGCATTAAGCAGTAAAACAGCAGCGTCAGCACGGTTTAAATAGTTATAAGTAATTTCCATACGGCCAACATTTAAATCATTTGTACCGGGCGTATCAACAACTTCCACACCGTTTTGACAAAATGTAAGCGGCTGACCGATAACGGCGTAGTCGATTTTAGAAAAGTCCTCTTCTTTTTTTATAAAAGATTTAAACTTTAATATATTGCTGGGGTCTTCTTCTGCCTGCGCTTTAATATTTTTAAATTCTTCTTCCGTTAAGTTCTTGCTTTTACCGTCTTTTAAAAATATCTCGTAAGCGGGCTTATCGGCATACACAATTTTGCTGATGATATTTGTTGTAGGGCGTTTGCTACTTGGCAGCACCTTTTTACCCAACATAGCGTTAACAAAGGTAGATTTACCCCGAGAAAATTCACCAACAACCACAAGAGTAAATTTTTCGTAATCTAACGCCAGCATATCGTCTTTTATCTTTTTGACTACATTATTTAATTTTAAATCATCTAACACAATTTGCAGCTTTAACTGATTGGACTTAACCAGCTCTTTAACTGATAAATAGTTTTTTAAATCCATAACTCCACCTAAGTTCCACCTAAAATTTACAACGCTATAATAAACATTATAATTGCTAACAAACCAATAACCGGCAATAAACAGCCGTTAGACTGAGCAGCTTGCCTCTGTATATTAGCATTATTATTTTGATTATTATTTTCTTTACTCAAATAATATATCCTATTATATGCGGCTGCATATCCTTGCTCCGCTGCCTTTTTATACCATTTTAACGCTTCGCTTAAATTTTTATTAATACCCCAACCATAATCATAACATTGCGCTAAATTAAATTGACCTTTGACAAAACCTTGTTCAGCTGATTTCTTATACCAACTAATTGCTTCTCTATAATTTTCAGTTAAACCTATTCCAAGCTGATAACATACACCAAGACTATTTTGTGCTTCAGGCAATCCTATTTCAGCTGCTTTTCTATAATACTCAACAGCTTTAGGAAATTCACCTTTTTTATAATAATTTTGAGCTGATTCATACAAAATTGTTGCATTATTGTTGCTAAAATTATTAATATCACTTGTTTGATTTAGCAACTTTAAGCGATTTGCGGCAACAATATAACCCTGATTTGCGGCTAATTGATACCATTGCAACGCTATATTTATATCTTTAGATACTGCTATACCATTTTCTATAAAATGACCAACCAATCTCTGCGTCATCCCCTGTATCTTCTTCTGCAGCTTTTTTATACCATTTAAATGCTTCTTCATAATTTTTTACTATATTTTCACCAATTTCATAACAGCGACCTAACCTATATTGTGATTCTTTATCACCCAACTCCGCTTCACGTCTTAACGAACTAAATTTCTCTAATTCTGCAATTTTATTTTTTAACTTTATTAAATTATTTTTAGCATTTTCATTTCCACCTTTAGCTGCTTTTTGATACCATTTTACGGCCTCAGCTTCATTTTTACTTATACCCCATCCTTCTTCATAACAACGACCAAGCATATTTTGCGCACTTGCAGAGTTTTTATTGGCAGCTTTTGTAAACCATTTTATTGCTTCAGCCTTATTTTCTTTTATACCTTCACCGTTAAAATAACAAACAGCTAAATTATATTGTGCATCTATATTTCCTTGCTCTGCTGCCCTTTGATACCAACATACTGCTTTATCATCATTTTTCGCTATACCCCATTCTTCTTTATAACAACGCCCAAGCATATTTTGTGCTTCTGCTGATCCTTGTTCTGCCGCTTTTTGATACCAGTTAAATGCTTTCTCTTTATTTTCAGGCACACCTATACCATTTAAATAACAATCAGCCAAATTATACTGAGCAACTGCTAACCCCTGTTCTGCTGCTTTTTGATACCAGTTAAATGCTTCGCTCTCATTTTTCGCTATACCCCAGCCTTCTTCATAACAACGACCCAAGTAATTTTGTGCTTCTGCATACCCTAATTTAGCAGCTTTCTCATAATATTTAAAAGCTATATCTAGTTTATTTGCAGAATCATGGCTTTTAGCCACATGATATAACTGTTTTGCTTTTTCTGCTTTTTGCAACTCTTCCAAATCCTCTTTTGCATGTTCGTGCTTTTGTTTTGCTGCCTTTTTTAATAATTTTAATGCTTTTTCTTTATTTTCTTTTACTCCTTGTCCGTTTAAATAACATTTAGCTAAAATATACTGCGCTTCAGCATATCCTTGTTCTGCCGATTTCTTATACCACTTTACTGCTTCTGCTTCATTTTTTTGCGTACCTAAACCATTAAAATATAATTCTGCCAAAGCATATCGACACTCTTTATCACCATATTCAACGGCTTTCTTCGTCCAATAAAAGCCTTTGGTATAATCTTGTTTATTTAAATATTCAATACTTAAAAATGCCTGCGCTAAATAATGGTTTTTTATAGCAATGCTTTCCAAGCCTTCCAAAGCTTTGCTTTCATTTTTATCTACACTTAAGCCGTAATAATAAAGCACATTAAGTACAAAAGCTGCTGATGTATTCTGTAAACCAGCATTTTCTAAACAGTAGTCTTTTACGCTTAATACTATTTTTTCTAAAATTGCTTCTGTTTCTACTACACTGCTTTTTTCTGTTATATATTTATCATAATTATTTTCTTTTTGCTCTTCTAAATTTTCTTTAAATTCATTTAAAGTTTCTTGAACTCCACATATGAAACTCCCTAATTCATCAAGCAGTGATTTTAATTTAAAGTCATAACGGTTAGGTATAACTTTTTCCTCTATAGCATTTTGGACAGTACGAATATTGCTTTCTTTTACCAGCATTTCATTGCCCAAGGTTCTCCCTTTATATGCCATTAAGGAAGATATGCCTATAACATCAAGCACTTTGCCTTTTAATTTGTTTTTTATATCGTTTAAAAATGTTTCTACATCATCTTCTTCAGGGTCAAGTTTATCAATTTGGTTTATTATAGCAATGGGTTTTAAACGTGGGTTTAATGCTTCCATTGCCTGTATTTCCGTTACAGAAGCGGCTTTATCCGTGCTGAACATCCACAGCACAGCATCGGCGTTATCTACAAATTCTTTAGTGATATCGGCGTGGGTTTCATTTAAAGCATTTAAGCCCGGGCTGTCGATAAGCGAAATGTATTGCAATATGTTCATCGGCATGGCGCGTTCTACATATTTTATATTTTTACGGATTTTTTTATACTTGTTATCGTCTGTTTCAGAAGTTATCTGTGCAAATTCATCCTGCCCATAAACCTTGCTTTTGCCGTCTTTAAAATAAATTGTAATTTTATCTTCTTCGCCATAACAAAGTTTAGTAATTACGGCAGTTGTAGGCAAAGCGCCAACAGCGGCTATTTCTTTGCCTACAATAGCGTTTATAAAGGTTGATTTACCAGTAGAAAATTCGCCCATAATTAAAAGCGTAAGCGGCGCATCAGCATTGGTGATAATATTATTTAACTCTTTGCAGTTTTCATCGCTTAATAGTCTATTATTTTGTAATTCTTTATTTGCTGCTTTTAATGCCGCCAATACATTTTTAAATATTTTTTCAGACATAATAATCCCCTTTGGCTATTTAGTAATAATTAAACCAAAACTCGAAATTATAGGTTCTGGTTGTCAATAAATATAATTTCTATATAAAAAATACCATTCTCCTAAATGTTCCTCTATATTTTCATCTTTCATTTCATATTCTTCTACAGCACGACTACAATTTCTAATCATTGAATTACCATTATAAAAATTTCGAAAATTTTCAATCAAACAATTATATTCTGTTCTATGTTCATGCCTAAAATTAAACGCCCACAACCAAGCAATACTTTCATGAGAATTTGTTAATTTACCCCATTTATCCAATCCTGTTACAGCTTCTGAATTGTTAGGCTGCATAATTATATGCCCCAATTCATGTAATAGCGTAAAAATTACACCTTCATAAAAATTTCCAATACGCCATAACCTATCATTGTAACCATTATAGCTGCACGCTATATTTATATAAATAAATGTATTTCGATTATCATCACCCAAAATTTTAAAATTTGGATATACATTATTATTTGCATAATTAATATACCGAACTTCAATTAAACCATATCTTCCAACAAATTCATCAATTTCTGGAGAAAGCCTATT
>OHRS01001039.1_pt1 | contig 11079 bp, 8 predicted proteins | sample 1578441 | NCBI WGS metagenome assembly OHRS01 (sample SAMEA3879592, study PRJEB24766) | human gut metagenome | biome: human-associated habitat; feature: feces | place: USA | collected 1985/1987
AGATGACCGAGGGCAATTGCTGCCAGTGCATTGGAAACATTGTGGATGCCCGGCACTTTCAGATAATAGCTGCCAACCTTAACGCCATTGCGCAGAACGGAGAAGGAAGCATGTCCATATTTGTCATAAGTGATATCTGCTGCCTGATAATCTGCATCATGTTCCAGACCATAAGTGATCACATTACATGGAAGATCCCGGATGATATCTTCATATTTCGGAGTATCTGCATTGATGATCAGTGTACCGTCAGCAGGAAGAAGCTCTGCAAAGCGGCGGAAGGAATGACGGATATCGTCAATATCCTTAAAGAAATCCAGATGGTCTGCATCCATATTCAGGATAATACTGATCTTCGGGAAAAAGCTCAGAAAGCTGTTTGTGTATTCGCAGGCTTCTGTGACAAAAGTCTCAGAATTGCCTACGCGGATGTTTCCGCCGATAGCAGGAAGAATACCTCCCACACTGATGGTCGGGTCACAGTCTCCTGCAAGAAGAATGTGAGATATCATAGATGTTGTGGTTGTTTTTCCATGAGTTCCGGAAATGGCAACAGGAGTATCATAATTCCTCATGATCTGTCCGAGAAGCTCTGCACGTGTGAGCATTGGAAGTCCTTTTTCCTTTGCACAGGCAAATTCCGGGTTGTCAGGATGGATAGCTGCGGTATATACCACAACATCTACGTCATCGGTAATGTTTGTGGCACGCTGTCCGTAATAGATGGTGGCTCCCTTTTTCTCCAGTGCCTGCGTAAGAGGACTGGATTTGGAATCGGAACCGGAAATGACAAAATCCTCGCCGAGAAGAATCTCGGCCAGTCCGCTCATGCTGATGCCGCCGATACCGATAAAATGTATATGAAGTGGTTTGTGAAAATCTATCTGATACATAGTATGTTCTCCTTGATTAATTATTTACAAATCTTTATAAATCCGGTAACTGTAACATATTCGCATAGTTACTGGAACTGTTTTATCTGTCTGTTTATTATACTCCCTGTGCCTTAAAATGAAAAGGACTTCTTTTGGTTGATAAAAAATTACAAAAAACGACATTGGATATATAAAAAATGCCTAATAATATATCGGTGGAAATACAGACTCAATAAAAAACGTGTGCAAAAATCATAAAAAAACAAAAAAAGAGAAACAAAAATTGTAAATAATGTTCACTAACAGATAAAAGTGTGTTATAATTAAATAATCATAACCTGTAACTGTTCAGTGCCTCGCGAAACAGCAGACTGACGAATAGTTACCATAACTACAACAAGAGGTGATTGCATGATTAAGAAAGAAATGATAGCTATGCTTCTGGCCGGCGGTCAGGGCAGCAGACTGGGTGTACTGACAGAAAAAGTAGCGAAACCTGCAGTTGCTTTTGGCGGGAAATATCGTATCATAGATTTTCCTTTAAGTAACTGTATTAATTCAGGCATCGATACAGTAGGTGTATTGACACAGTATCAGCCATTGCGACTTAATACACATATCGGAATTGGTATTCCATGGGATCTTGACAGAAACGAAGGTGGTGTAACAGTACTGCCGCCTTACGAGAAGAGTACCAGCAGTGAGTGGTACACAGGAACAGCCAATGCAATCTTCCAGAATATGGATTACATGGAACAGTATAATCCGGATTATGTCCTGATCTTATCCGGTGACCATATCTATAAGATGGATTATGAAGTAATGCTTGATTTCCATAAAGCGAATAAAGCGGATGTGACGATTGCCTGTATGCCGGTACCTATTGAGGAAGCAAGCCGTTTTGGTATCATGGTAACAGATGACATAGGACGCATTACGGAGTTTGAGGAGAAACCGGAGCATCCAAGCAGCAATCTGGCGTCCATGGGAATTTATATTTTCAGCTGGCCTGCTTTAAAGGAAGCACTGATGTCTCTGAAGGATCAGAACAGCTGTGATTTTGGCAAACATGTTCTTCCATACTGCAAGGAGAAAGGTGAAAGACTTTTCGCCTACGAATACAATGGATACTGGAAGGATGTAGGAACACTGGGTTCTTATTGGGAGGCCAATATGGAACTGATCGATATTATTCCGGAATTTAATCTCTATGAAGAATTCTGGAAGATTTACACAAAGGGAGATATTATCCCGCCTCAGTATATTTCGGCAGATGCGGTTACAGACAGATGTCTGATCGGTGAGGGTGCAGAAATTTACGGGGAAATACATAATTCTGTGATCGGACCAAATGTTGTGATCGGAAAAGGCAGCGTGATCCGTGATTCCATTATCATGCGCAATTCTACCATTGGTGAGGGCGTACAGATGGATAAGGCTATTATTGCCGAGGATGTTACTATTGGAAACAATGTTGTACTGGGATGTGGTGAGGAAGCACCGAATGTGCTGAAACCTGCAGTTTATGCATTTGGAATTGCTACGGTTGGTGAACGCAGCGTGATCCCGGATAATGTAAGGATCGGAAAGAATACAGCAATCTCAGGTATAACTGTTCCTGAGGATTATCCTGATGGTGAGCTGGCCGGCGGACAGGTAATTACAGCAAAGGACGGTGACGAATAATGAGAGCGATAGGTATTATTTTGGCTGGCGGTAATAATAACCGCATGAGAGAATTATCAAATAAGAGGGCAATCGCAGCAATGCCGATTGCCGGAAGCTACAGAAGTATCGACTTCGCACTGAGCAACATGGCGAGTTCTCATATTCAGAGAGTTGCTGTTCTGACACAGTACAATGCCCGTTCTCTGAATGAACATTTAAGCTCTTCCAAATGGTGGGATTTCGGAAGAAAACAGGGTGGTCTCTTTGTATTTACACCTACGATCACAAAAGAGAACAGTCTGTGGTATCAGGGAACAGCAGATGCTATTTATCAGAATCTGGAATTCCTTAAAAGCAGTCATGAACCATATGTAGTGATCGCATCCGGCGATTGCGTTTATAAGATGGATTACAACAAGGTTCTTGAATATCATATTGCGAAACGTGCAGATGTTACGGTAGTATGCACTACCTGCGATAATCCCAGTGAGATTGAGAGATTTGGTGTTCTCCGTATGAATGAGGACTGCAGGATTGAGGAATTTGAAGAGAAGCCAATGGTTTCTTCTTATAATACAATTTCAACAGGTATCTATGTTATCCGAAGAAGACAGCTGATCGAGCTGATCGAGAGAGCTGCGCTGGAAGGCAGACATGATTTTGTAAAGGATATTTTGATCCGCTACAAGAATCTTAAGAGAATCTATGGATATAAGATTGACACATACTGGAGCAATATCTCCACAGCAGAAGCATATTATAAGACAAATATGGATTTCCTGAAACCGGAGATCAGAAACTATTTCTTCAAACAGGAACCGACAATTAAGACAAAGATTGATGATCTGCCTCCTGCAAAATACAATCCGGGAGCACAGGTGAAGAACAGCCTGGTTGCCAGCGGATGTATTATCAATGGTACGGTGGAGAATTCCGTTCTTTTTAAAGACGTATTTGTAGGAAATAACTGCGTGATCAAGAACTCTGTGATTTTAAACAATGTATATCTGGGAGATAATACTCATATTGAGAACTGCATTGTTGAAAGCCGGGATACTATTCGTGCAAATTCGTATTACTGCGGCGACGGTGAAGTGAAGATCGTCGTGGAGAAAAATGACAGATATATACTGTAAATAAAACAGCCGGATAGATTCGGTAAATCGAAAGGAGTAAATTTGTATCATGAATATTACTGACGTGCGTGTGAGGAAGGTAGCAAAAGAAGGAAAGATGAAAGCGGTTGTTTCCATAACGATCGATGATGAATTTGTAGTACATGATATCAAGGTGATTGAAGGAGAAAAAGGGTTATTTATCGCTATGCCAAGCCGTAAGGCAACAGACGGAGAATATCGTGATATTGCACATCCGATCAATTCTGCAACACGTGACAGGATCCAGACGATCATTCTGGACAAGTTCCAGGAAGTTATGGATGCGGAACCGGAAGAAGCTGCAGAAGCGGAATAACCGGTGAATAAAGAACTGTAAACAAATAAGAAGAAGCACAGGCACTGTCTCTGAAAAAGGGGCAGTGCCTGTTTTGGCTGAGCATTAGTGAAGATAAAATGTTACATAATTATTACATAAATTAATAAAAAGTGTTGATTTTTTTACGAAATATGATATACTGGGTTTCAGATTAACGAGAAAGGTGATTAATTTATGAAGAAAAAAGTTTTTTCATTACTGCTGGCCGGAATGCTTACTTTTTCCATGGGAACAACTGCATATGCAACAGAAGATGCGATCGCTGATATGCAGGCTCAGAAACAGCAGGCAGAAGCCGGACTTGCCCAGACACAGGCGAATATTGACAGCCTTCAGAGCAAGAAGCAGGAGCTGGAGAACTATCTGTCTGATTTGAATACACAGTATGAAGACCTGACTAATGCAATTTCTGAACTCAGCATACAGGCCGGAGAGAAAGAGAATGAGCTGAAACAGCTTCACACAGAATTAAAGAAAGCCAAGAAGGCATTAAATAAACAATATGATGATATGAAGCTCCGCATCCAGTATATGTATGAGAATGGCGGTACATCTGCATTAGAGACTTTGCTGTCATCTAAGGATCTTTCTGAGTTCCTCAACAATGCAGAGAGTGTTGCGAAGATTTCCCAGTATGACAGGACTATGCTGGAGAAATGCGAGAACCTTCAGAACACTATCAAAGATCAGGAAACAACTGCTGAGGAAGAGAAGGCTGCTATTGATCAGCTTCTTGAAGAGAGAGCGGCCAAACAGCAGGAGGTTCAGAATCTTGCAGCAAGCACAAGTGATAACATATCTTCCTATGTAAGCCAGATCAGCGCAAGCCAGGAAGAAGCAGCAGCACTGACTGCAGAAATCAACAATGCAGATAACAGCATTGCTCAGCTTGTACAGCAGGCAGAAGAGGAAAAAGCAGCCAGAGAGGCAGCGCAGGCACAGGCCGAAGCAGAGGCGGCAGCGGCACAGGAACAGGATGCAGAAGAGAGTTCTGATGATTATGAAGAAGATACAGATTCCTATGAGGAAGACTCTTCGGACAGTCAGGATTCTTCGGAGACTGAAGGATCTGAGGATACTTCTGAAGATTCAGGGGATTCTGATGATGAAGATACATACGAAGAGAACGATGCAGATTTCTATGAGGGAGACTCTGACAGCAATGAATCAGAAGATACATCTGACAGCCAGGCATCCTCAGACAGTTCTTCCGGTCAGGGAAAATACCTTGGCAACTTTACACTGACTGCATATTGCAACTGTGCACAGTGCTGCGGTACAGCAGGTAATCTGACAGCCAGCGGAACAGTTCCGACAGCAGGACGTACTGTAGCTATGGCGGGAGTACCCTTTGGAACACAGCTTCTGATCAACGGAAATGTATACACAGTAGAGGATCTGGGAACACCTTATGGACATGTTGATATTTATTGTGACAGCCATTCAGAAGCATTAAGCTTCGGACTTCAGTCTGCTGAGGTTTATCAGTTGAACTGATAACAAAACAATAATGTGATTAAGAACTCTGGTAAAACAGGGTTCTTTTTTTCAGATTTTTGTCCGGATTGCGATAACATAGGTGGTTTAACTTGAGGATTCAGATGCCTGATGATAAAATGATATATCAGATTTATATACGGTAAAATATAATTGGAATGGAGATAAACAATGAGAATCTGTGGCTTTAATAAAACGACATTGCTGGACTATCCGGGAAAGGTAGCCAGTACTATATTTCTGGGTGGATGCAATTTCCGCTGTCCGTTCTGTCAGAATGGTATATTGGTTGTGGCTCCCGGAGAACAGCCGGATTACAGTCAGGAGGAACTTTTGACTTTTTTGAAAAAAAGAAAGGGGATTCTGGACGGGGTCTGCATTTCAGGAGGGGAACCTACACTGTCAGATGGTCTGGAGGAATTTCTGGGAAAAATCAAAGAGCTGGGCTATGCTGTTAAACTGGACACCAATGGCTCACGTCCGAAGATTGTAAAACATCTGGCAGAAGCCGGACTGATCGATAAAGTAGCTATGGATATCAAAGCCTGTCCGGATAACTATGGAAATCTGACCGGAATAGAAAAGCCTGATATGGACAGTATTTTTGAGACAGCAGATTTTCTGCTGCATGGGAATCTGGACTATGAATTCAGAACAACAGTAGTACGGGAACTGCATACGCAGAAGGATTTTGAAGAAATCGCCGGGTGGCTGGCAGGAGCGAAAGAATATTATCTGCAGGCTTATAAGGACTCAGATGGAGTCCTCAGGCCTGGATATGGAAGCTATACTTTTGAAGAACTTCAGAATTTTCAGAAGATTCTTCAAAAGACGATTTTATCTGTGGGAATCCGGGGCATCGATTAAACGATACCAGTAACCGCCGCGCATTTTTGGAATATCTATATAGCTGCTTTCTTTGAAGTAAGGAAAGCCAAACATATTTGCCATAAAGCGTTCCTGCTGATTATAAACGCCGGGAACGCCGAGGATATACTGTCCGTTATTTCTTTGTCCTAAAAGCAAATATCCGAAATTATAATGCCCATACTGGAGAAAACGGTTATTGCGCAGTGCACAGTAATGCCGCGGAAAATGCTTCAGGTCATCAAGGTGTATCTTCCATGCAGAAATCAGTTCGCCATCGGAGAAGGGGGAAAATTCGGCAGAGGTTTTTCTGTTTTCTGCATTTCTTTCCGGGACAGGATTGCCGGCATTTTCAGAACTATTGGAATCTTCAACAGTATTATCTGAGATATAGGATGACTCTGTTCCTGGCTTGTTATCAGATGTTCCCTGAGCCGGAATGTTGGCAGACGGTTCAATTGATAAAGAATCGTCAGGAACTTTTGTAAGCGAGGTATCTTCGGGTTTTTCTGAAATTTCCTGTAATACCATATCTGCCGGAACTTCGGGTTTCTGTGAAGTGATTTTCGCAGATTCAGGAATATCTGCGTCAGGCATAGCTTTTATTTCATGGAAATTCTCCGGACGTATAGGCTGATCGTCCCATTCAGTACCAAAGAATCCGCCGGTATCTGAAGTAATGATCATTCCGCCCAACTTACCCATTGCAACGCCGGAGTCATTCATATCTGTTGCATCTGTTATGATCAGGCATTCTACAGTTTCTTTTTCTGTCTCGCAGGTATCCAGAAGAATTCCGTTGATCAGGCCATCCTTTCGTGTAAATCCATAAATATTGCATTTTACATTTTCAGGCAGCCCCGGACAATGCAGATGAATCTCAACAGAACATTGCTGATCTTTTACTTCAACTTTAATAAATCCGCAATTGCTGCCTTTCTTTCCGCTTTCATAGTCATATACATATGCGATAAAACGCCGATATCCAGCCAAAATCCTTCCTCCGTAAAACCAGATTCAATAATGTATATGACCATCAGAAGAAAATATTCGAAAAAATTAAAAAAATTTGAAAAAATCTATTGACAAACTGCGATTTTATTAATATAATAGCACTTGCATTGACGAAGCGTGGCTCAGTTTGGTAGAGCGCTGCGTTCGGGACGCAGAGGTCGTGGGTTCGAATCCCGTCGCTTCGACTACGCATAGGAAGTCTGAAACCAATTGGTTTTCAGGCTTTCTTTTTGCTATTCTGGTAGTGATGCAACAGCAGAAAGGAAAGGAAAAGTTGACAGATCAGGAACGTTTTATGAAAGAAGCTATCCGTCAGGCGAAGAAGGCAGAAGCTCTGGAAGAAGTGCCAATCGGCTGTGTGATCGTGCATGAGGGTAAGATCATCGCACGTGGATATAACAGAAGAAACACAGATAAAAATACACTCTCCCATGCAGAACTGAATGCAATCCGCAAAGCCAGTAAAAAACTTGGTGACTGGAGACTGGAGGGATGCACTATGTATGTGACGCTGGAACCATGTCAGATGTGTTCCGGGGCACTTGTCCAGTCCAGAATAGATGAAGTAGTGATCGGCTGTATGAATGCCAAAGCGGGCTGCGCAGGTTCTGTGATGAATCTTTTACAGGTGGATGGATTTAATCATCAGGTAAAGATTACACAGGGAGTTCTGGAAGAGGAATGTTCTTCTATGTTATCTGAGTTTTTCAGAAAGCTTCGTGAGAAAAAGAAGCAGGAAAAGGCAGCCCTTAAAGCTGCACAGGAAAATCCGGAGGGAGAACCGGAATAATAAAAGTAAAAGACAGACAAAAACAGGAAGAATCTTAAAGGCAATAAGAGTAATAAAAATAACAGAAGTAATGTTACAGGCAGAAATAAAAAGAGGCGAATAAAAAGAATGAAAAAAGATACAACAAACGACATGACCGTCGGCAGTCCGGTGAGTCTGATAATAAAATTTATGATCCCAATGTGCCTGGGAAATCTTTTTCAGCAGTTTTATAATATTGCAGATTCCATTGTTGCCGGAAAATTTATCGGAGTAAATGCCCTTGCAGCTATCGGAAGCACCGGTTCACTGATGTTTTTTGTGACCGGCTGGCTGAATGGACTCAGCAGTGGATTTGCGATTATCGTAGCCCAGATGTTCGGAGCGAAAAAATTTGACAGGATGCGCCATTATGTTGCCATGTCCATTTACCTTATGGCTGCATTTTCCATTGTCATGACCATAGGATTCAGTCTTGCGAACAAACCAATCCTGCATCTGATGAATTCACCGGAAGAGGTATTTGGTGATGTAACTGCATATATGGGAATTATTTATGCAGGTCTTATTATCACAGGTGCATATAATGCACTTGCGGCTTTCCTGCGTGCGCTGGGTGACTCCAAGTCGCCATTGTATTTCCTGATCATTTCAGCTGTGATCAATGTTATTCTGGATGTAGTTTTTATTGTAGTCTTTGGAATGGGTGTAGAAGGATGCGGATATGCCACAGTGATCGCACAGGGAATTTCGGCAGTGTGCTGCCTGATTTATATTGTAAAAAGATTTCCGATCCTTCATCTGGAACGGAAGGATTTTGAGATATGCTGGGACAGTTTCGGCAGACTTCTGAAGCTTGGAATTCCTATGGGACTGCAGTTTTCGATTACAGCAATCGGAACCATTATTGTACAGGGCGCGGTCAATATTTACGGACCTGTACATATGGCCGGATTCTCTGCTGCCGGTAAGATCCAGAATATTTTTGCCACAGTATTTACAGCCTTCGGTGCAACCATAGCAACCTATGTAGGTCAGAACAGGGGCGCAGGAAAAATGGATCGTGTGAAACAGGGAGTCCGTTACACGCAGATGATGGTCCTGGGATGGAGCGTTTTTGTTATGTTCCTGATGTTTTTCTTCGGAAAATATCTGACATATCTTTTCGTAGATCCATCGGAACAGGACGTAGTAAATGTGTCTGTTACTTATTTCCGGACAGTATTCTGGGCATATCCGTTTCTCGGAAGTATTTTCCTCTATCGAAATACTCTGCAGGGAATGGGATATGGACTTGTACCAATGCTTGGCGGGGTATTTGAACTGGTGGCGAGAACCGGAATTGTCGTATTGATTGCGGGACATACTTCCTTTGCCGGTGTCTGTATGGCTGACCCGACCGCATGGATCGCCGCACTGATCCCACTGATTCCTTATTATTTTCATGTGATGAAGAAATATAAGAACAAAAGTCAGGTACAGGCAGTAGAGGATTAATTATTCTTTATCTGATGGAAATTGTATAAGGCTCTTTCCTGCTTCTGTTAATATATCGACTTTTGTAAACCACAAAAATAAGAAAAGCATTCAGAAAATTATCAACAGATAAAATTCTGAATGCTTTTTTATATGATGACCTGCATCATGAATATTCTTTTTTGCGCGCCGCACTTCGGAATGGTCCCACAGACGTTACCTCTACAGTTAACTCAGCCCAGGCACCCTCACGGCACATAGAAGGTTCCACTTAGTGCTGCTTTGTTCCCAACCTGACACGGTTCGTAGATTCCCATTGCGTAAGACCGAGTTTCATCACTATTCCCATGATACCGGACATGTACGGCCTTTTAAGTGTATCCTGTTCCCCGGTTTTTGTCAAGCCTCTTTGCCTTGAAGGAAACAGGGAAGAGTGTTATAATTAAAATAATATGTAATTTTGTCGAAAGATAGTTGCCTACGGAGAAGGATCCATGAGAAACAAGCGAAAAAGTATATCCCTGCTGGGATGGATAATAGGTGCACTTTTACTGATATATCTGGGAGTATTTTGCTACCTGAATCTGTGTAAATATGCACAACATGTGGATTCGGATATTGCCGCAGAGGCTTTGCTGGCCCGGGAGATCTGGGTGGAGAAGGATATTACACCCAACGACTGGATCTCCAGCACGGAGAGACGGATCATTGGAATGCCTACGGTTGCAGCCGTATTTTACGGTATCACCGGCAGCATGCAGACGGCGGCGGGGATTACCTGCGTTCTATTGGGTGCGATTTTGCTGGGGACATTTTATTTTTTTCTGAGAAAATTATCTTTGAGCAGGACGGCTTCCATCACAGCGTTACTGGTATTGTGTGCGCTGCCAATCAACGGTTTTCGCAATGAGGGGCAGATGGTTCCTTTTGTAGCGCTGCTTTTATTCCTATTTGCAGAGTATTATGTGTTTCATGGCATTTTTCTGTTTTTCAATATCCTGTTTTACCTGAAATTAAAAGAAAACCGGCAGATGACCCGGAAGACCTTTCTGGAGTGGCTGGTATTGTTTGTTGCCGCAGTTTTGCTGAACTGTGGAGGACAGAGATGTCTGCAGGTCATCATCCTGCCACTGCTTGTAGTGGAAGTGATCGCTTTATTCATGGAATCCGGACATCTCCGGCAGAAGCTGCCCGGTGGACGTTATCTTGCCACAGCCTATGTGGGAAGTCTTGTACTTGCTTTTCTGGTATCCTGTCTGTATGGCGGCAGAGGAGATTATGCAGTCTATCTGCTGCAGCCGGGAGAGGCAGTAGAGAAACTGCTTCTTGGGGTTCCGGCAGCCCTGTTGGAGAACTTCGGACTTATGGGAAATGCAAAGGTAGGGAGCTTTGCCTCTCTGATGCAGCTTCTTGTCTGGG
>OHRS01001051.1_pt1 | contig 10978 bp, 8 predicted proteins | sample 1578441 | NCBI WGS metagenome assembly OHRS01 (sample SAMEA3879592, study PRJEB24766) | human gut metagenome | biome: human-associated habitat; feature: feces | place: USA | collected 1985/1987
CTGGTGTGGCCCGTGCAAGGCCATGCATCCGGTACTGGAGGAACTCAAAAACGAAATAGGAGATGCTGCCCGTATCGCCAAAATAGATGTAGACCAGCACGAAGAACTTGCTGCCCGCTACCGCATACAAGCAGTACCGACATTTATCGTATTTAAGAAAGGTGAAGCCGTATGGCGCCATTCGGGTGTCATCAGCGGTAAGGATTTGAAAGCCGTTATAGAACAAAACTCTTAACAAGAAGAAATGAAGAAGATTATAGCAATGGTTGCCCTCGTGTTTTCTTGCATGCTGGCCTATGCTCAAACAAACGGAGAAGTTATCGTCATGAACAAAGCCATGTTCATCAAGGATGTGTTCGACTATGAGAAATCCCAGGACTGGAAATACAAGGGAAACAAGCCTGCCATCATAGACTTATATGCCGACTGGTGCGGACCTTGCCGCATGGTGGCTCCCATTATGAAGGAACTGGCCAAAGAGTATGCCGATAAAATCGTTGTCTACAAAGTCAATGTGGATAAGGAAAAGGAACTGGCAGCGTTGTTCAATGCAACAAGCATCCCTCTTTTTGTATTCATCCCTATGAATGGAGAGCCTCAGCTCTTCCGCGGAGCAGCCGATAAGGCTACCTACAAAAAGGCGATTGACGACTTTTTACTGAAAACAGAATAGTTCATAATAGAAAGAAAAAACTCCTGACTACCTTTACAAAAAGGCAAGTCAGGAGTTTTTGTATCCTATTCACTCAAAACACGATAGGCATCTCTTTCCATTCTCCTCCGTGTAGTTCCATCACCGATTCATATCCAGCTTTCCTCAAGGCACACAAAGCTTCGGGACGTCCGTTGCTTATCCGTTCCGGATAGTGTGAATCACTGTTCACCTGCACACGTACACCCAAATCATGCAGGTAGGAGAAATACCGCTCATTGGGGTAAAAAGTACCCAGGTCATGATAGGCTTTGGTATTGACCTCTACCTGATAGCCGCGACGGGCAATATCTGCGAAATACGCCCTAACCAGCTCATCATACCAAGGCTCGTCCAGCAATCCCGGGCGATAGCATGCTGCATTGTAGTGCATCTTATCGGCATGGCCCACAATATCAAAACCACCCAGCTCAAGCATCCTCGTCAACCTACCATAATAGAGACGGACCACATGCTCCAAGTCACCGCAGAAATGTCCGTCTACAATGGTCTTAAAGGTATCCGCAGGTACATCTACATCCACCACTTCCCCTTTGTCATTGTAGAGAAGATGTACAGAACCAATACGGTAGTCCAACGGCAACTCCCTGAAACGGGCGATGGACGGATTACTCGCTTCATTCAGATAATCAATCTCCAGACCGATATACAGTTCGATACGTCCGGCATACTTCTCCTTCAGACGATGGAATTCAGATAGATAGTCGTCCATGATATCCCACTCCATAGTCCATGCCGTAGAAAAAGGCAATGGAGCATGCGATGAAAAGCCATAAGATGTAAAACCTTCACTCAATGCAAAACGCACAAAGTCCTCCATGCCGGCACGCCCGTCACAATAAAGGCTATGGCTATGATAATTCGTCAGATTTCCCACTTTCTCAGTTCTAATTTTTAATTCTTAATTTTCAATTTCGAACTTCAGTTCGATTCTATCTCACTCAGCTCCAGCCAGCGCAATGTTTTTTCGTCAATCAAGTCCGACAATTCCGGCAAACGTTTCGACTTCTCCGTCAGTTCGTCCACAGACAAAGTACCGCTGCACAAAGCCTCTTCAATTGCATTCTTTTCGGTTTCCAGGTCAGCTATCTCCTGCTCCAATTGTTCAAACTCGCGTTTTTCCTTAAAAGACATGCGCCGCTTTTCGTTCAGACGCACCTTCGCCGTCTTGTCCTCCTGAGCCTTGGTGACTTCTTTCTCTTTCTCCTTTTCCTGATGGACTTTCGCATCTTTCCAGTCGCGATATTGTGTATAGTTGCCGGGAAAGTCGCGGATGTCCCCTTGTCCGTTGAACACTAACAGATGGTCTACCACTTTGTCCATGAAATAACGGTCGTGGCTCACCACAATCACGCATCCTTTGAAATTCTGCAAATACTCTTCCAGCACATTCAGCGTCACAATATCGAGGTCATTGGTCGGCTCATCCAGCACCAGGAAGTTGGGATTGCGCATCAGGACCGTACACAGATAGAGGCGGCGGCGTTCTCCCCCACTCAGCTTGTAGACATAGCTGTGCTGTGTCTCGGGAGTAAACAGGAAATGCTGCAGGAATTGCGATGCCGTCAGCTTCTTGCCGTTGCCCAGTTCTATGACTTCGGCAATGTCCTGCACTACATCAATCACTTTCATCTGCTCGTCAAACTGCAAGCCGTCCTGCGAGTAGTAACCGAAGCGGACCGTCTCGCCAATGTCCAGCGTACCGCTGTCTGCCTGCTCCAACCCCATCAGTATCTTGATGAAGGTCGACTTGCCCGTACCGTTATTCCCTACGATACCCATCTTTTCGTAACGGGAGAAGATGTAGGAGAAATCATCCAGAATCTTCAAGTCACCAAAGGATTTGTACAGATGGTCTGCCTCGAATATCTTACTGCCTATATAAGAAGCCTTAACGTCCAGCTTTACATTGTCGTTGTTGAAACGCTGCTTTGCCACCTTCTCCAACTCGTAAAAGGCATCCTCCCGATAGCGTGCCTTGTGCCCGCGGGCTTGCGGCATGCGGCGCATCCATTCCAGCTCTGTGCGGTAGAGGTTATTGGCACGTTCTATCTCCACAGTCTTGGCCTCGATACGCTCTTGGCGCTTCTCCAGATAATAACTGTAATTGCCTTTATACTGATAAATCTGCCGGTTGTCTATCTCTACGATTTCGGAGCATACACGGTCGAGGAAATAACGGTCGTGTGTCACCATCAACAAGCTGAGGTTATTCCGGCGGAGATATTCCTCCAGCCACTCCGTCATATCGAGGTCGAGGTGGTTGGTAGGCTCGTCCAGTATCAGCAAATCGGGTTCAGTGATAAGGGTATTGGCAAGTGCCACACGCTTCAACTGCCCGCCGGACAGATGTTTTACGTGCTGACTGAAATCACGTATTTTAAGTTGAGACAGAATCTGTTTCGCCTTCTGCTCGTACTCCCAAGCTTTTTCATGGTCCATACGCACCAGAATTTCGTCCAAGCCGGGATGCCCCTCCGTTTCCATGCAACGTTCATATTCCTTGATTAACTCGACAGTACTGTTGCCATGATGGAAGCACGCTTCGAGCACGGTCAGCTCTTCGGGATATTGCGGGTCTTGTTCCAGATAACCCACACGCAAATCACGACGGAAGGAAATGGTGCCATTGTTATACCCTTCCTTGCCGGAAAGGATATTGAGCAATGTCGTCTTGCCACTGCCGTTCTTGGCTATCAACCCGACACGCTGTCCCTCGGACAAGCCCAAAGAAATATTTTCGAATAGTACCAAGTCACCGAACGACTTGGTCAAGTTTTCCACCTGAAGAATTGAATTTACTGCTGCCAATGCTTTAATAGTTGAAAAATGAAAATTGAAAGTTGAAAATCACAGTACCGAGATGACCGGACCTTAGAACAAGGAGCTGTATATCTCCGGCAGATTCACTTTACCTCCTGCCTTTACTTTGCTCCAAACCAGCTTCATGGGGTCTATCCATTCACCGGTAGACGTGTTCAGCAATATGGGCGCTTCCCGGTTTCCGTCCACCAAGGTACGCCATTCCATACCGTCCACTTCATTGGCGAAAATAACACAAAGCGCGATGCCAAAAGCCAGCCATGCATCCTTCTTCTTAGGACCGATGTTGCTTTCTTCCATCATCTGCTGCATCTTGGCAATGTCTTCCTCGGCTCCCTGGAAATCCTTCTTCAACAATTCCTTTATAGTAGTATCCACCCACTCGTATGCTTCATTAATCTGGTAGATTTCCGAAAGGCGCACCGGAATTATCTCCGCTGGATACTTCACTCCATCCTTCCGCGTTTCCAGCGAAGCGATAATCTTCTCCGCTTCTGCAACCGGCTCTCCTTTCTTCACCGTAAACGAACATTCAAAGGCAACTTCATCCGCGCCCGTTATCCATAAATGGGAAGTATAGTACGCACCTTCTTCCTCGAACATCTCCTTACTATATGCACATTCCATCCGGCCTATCCTAACCGGAATGGCAGAGGAGTTTTCCCGTAACTCTTGCTTCACGGAGTCCTTGCCATATGTAGCATTCCCTTTGAAAGCCGAAATGCGAAAATTACCGGTCCACTCATTGGGGTTATAAAAAAGGAAAGAGCCTTCCCCGTCCTCGAATTCATTCCAGTCTGCCGGATAAGTCATGGAGAACCATGCCCCCGGAGAGATAAATTTCTTGCTTTGTTCCATATATAGACTAATCTTTGCAAAGACAGTTCCTACCATCTCAGCTATTTCTCGCAAAGATAGTACAAACCGAATGCAAAATAAAATGAACTTGTCCATTTTTTATGCTGAGGTGCAGCCTATCTTCGGTTTTAGGGCAAAAGTAACATATTACCGCCGTTGATATGCAAACAAACGAAACAAAAAAACAGCCGATTCTCACGAACCGGCTGTTCCAATCATCATCTATGAATGAAGACCATTAGAGCCTTCAATATCTTTATTCAATCAAACTAAAGTCAAAATGAAATCCATTAAATTTCTAATTCGGATACAAAGATAATCAATGGAATACATACAATCCTAAGATTTTAAGAATATTAAATTAACATTCTATAAATAAAGAGAAGCCCTTAGACGAAATCAATATCGGATTACCGACATCGGACCAATTTCATCGCTAAACAACTTATATAATACAGGATGTTGCAGCATTCGCTTAATCGAATACAATTTTCCATCTATCAATACTTCATCACGAACAAGTCGTACTCCGTGACTATAATCTACATAATCTACACTATGCGCAGCACTCAATGGCTGAATAGGTTTGCCATCCTGATAATGCCAACCGTAAATGAATAACCTACCTGGTTCATCTGCCATCCGGTTGGTTTTCACAATATCCTTTTTATGACCGGCCATTAAACCATAAAGCCTTCCATTTACCAAACGGGTAGCTTCTATTATAGAATCATGGCGCACAAATATAGGTACAGTAACCATTGTAGAATCAGGTGTCATAGGATGAGGAGTAAATTTCCAGGAACTATGAAAATGAATCAAATCAGAAATTTTTCTGGTAGGCAGTATCGCACCATATAAATCGGCTATCTTTTGAGCCGTCTGCGGCAACATAGGAATACGCAAAAAATCATAATTCATCCCTATTGTCAGAAAATCGGGCAATACACATAATACTACTCCATGCAATTTACCATCAGCATCCTGCAAGCTATCTGTTAGATATACGGGCTGGAGTAATAAATCCGGAATATTTCCCTGTGCGATTTCTTTGTAAACAATAGAATCGCGTTCCTCTACTTTCATATTCATTACTTGACGGGCAAATCCACTTCCTGTAACATTTTTTTTTGCCCGAGGCGGAAATCGAAAAGCATGAGGTTTTATTATTGAGTCTTGCCTATAAGTACCATATACCTTTCTACCCATGAACTGATACCCTATATTTTCATACTCTGTTCCGGCAAAAACAGACTGAATAAAACCATTTCGTTCCACCAATATGGTATGATAGATTCTCCGTTCAGGGTTCTTCCTTGAATAAAACTGCACTTTCCGATTACTTGTCATAAAATAGATTATGCTGTCATTCTCTACTTTATTCCACCTAAAACGTTTCATATTCTTTCTCAAATATCGCTGCATTAAACATGTTTTATACCAAGTACCCCCTTTTCGGGAAACAATAGATTTTCCATCCAATAAGGCATTCTCATCATCGTAACAAGCAACAAACAAGCTATTTTCAGGAGAGGCCTCCAACCATTTCTTTAATTTTTCTCCATATTGCTTGTCATTCCAATTATAATTACTATCAATAAAAGAAATCTTTTTCACATAAATAGGAATATCAAAAACCGTATCCATAAAACCAAATATAAAATTCCCACCACCGCTATGACTATTCAACTCAATAGTAGGATGATATTCGGAGAATAAAGCAAAAATATATTCCACTACTTCTTTAATTTTCTGCTCTCGTCCAACTCCATCTCTCCTCCATTTCCCCCAACTCTTCGTATCTGCCTCCAAATAAACAGTTACTAGATTATATTCTTGAACTTTTGCTCTGATATACCGTGTTTGCGCTCCAATGTGTTGTATATGATAGTGCCAATCATCTTCATAAGCCGGCAATTTTCCAACAGTCCAATCTATACTATTGCCATTGGGCAATGCATATAATACCAACTTTGTCGGTTTATTCCTATCAAACTCAACTATTGAAGGTGCATTTATGCGAATATTGATTCCCGGAGGATATACAAACGACATTTCTTGTTCTCCGAAATAGGGGCTTATCACAAAACCAGACAACTTATTATCCCCACATCTAGCATCAGCAGACGTAACTATTTGTGCCTGGACAACAGACACAAAATACCATAAGTAAACCAATAACAGAATTTTACTCATATAACTTAGTATAAATATGCACTACAAAGTTAATCTATCAATTTATACAAAAGATTATCAGTTTATAAAAATAGCCGATTCTCACGAACCGGCTATTTCAATCATCATCTATGAATGAAGACCGTTAGAGTCTCCAGTATATTAAAACTGTACTACAATTTCTGTATATCCAATACAAATATTGATACTGAAATTATTATCGGCAATATCGCCAACAACACAGAAAATAAAAACATCATCAATTTACATGTATGAATTGAACTTTCTTTTTATTCTTGATTTGAATCCCACCACACAGGCAATGTACAAATAAGGTTATTATTATACCATCCTTCACCAAGCTCAGCAGCTCCTGGGACTTGGGAACCAATGGCTGCAAGATTAGTGGTATTATATGTCAGCTCATAAGAAGCTTGCTTCCAACGACGAGGCGACTTATCTTCCGGGCAGTAAGTAAATCCTGCTGGAGTATTCCTATAATAATACGATTTATCCCAATTCATGAATATATTCGTATCATAATCACAACGACGCATATCATTCCAATTCTCATTAGAATATGGCATTGCCAACATCTTCTGAGTCAAAATTTTGCCGAGAGTAATATCTGAGGAATTTCCTAGTGCATTATTCAAGAAATTATCAATATCAGCTTGTTCAATATGAGTAAACGAGGGGCAAGACTCCAATTTTCCATCCTCTGAAGTCCACACGCCAATCTGATCATTAACAAAATCAATACTTGCTTTAACACCTTCTTTATAGGCAATAAATGCTCCTGATTTATCGCCTTGACGGAAAAGCGTCTCTGCTTTGATAAAACAAGCTTCGGAATACGATGCCATAAGGGATGGACTTGTTGGGCGGGCATAAAACACTCCGCTCAGCGCAGAAGTGTCATAAGATTTATTACGTCGATAAAGAATATCTACACCGCCTGCATATCCCGTACCACCACAAGTTGTCCACACATAAATAGTATCTCCTTTACGAGTTGGACTATCACAATACCAACTCTGGGTAGTTGCATCAAATGACAAAGCATATGGACCTGATTGACTTAAAATATCAGTTTGCATATCAACCCCCATAGAACGACGCCACAAACCGTCATCTGACCATTTTATATCAATAGGAGTTTCAGGGCCTTTCATAGAACGAGTCCAAGGGATAAACTTATCAGCACGTGGATCTTCTATTCCCTTTCCATCAAAGTTAGTCAAATTATCATAATAGCATTTAGTTATATAAATATTACTATTCATACCAATACAAGAATAGAGAGCAGAATAATCTATCGGCTCATTCCAACCCAATACATCATGGGAAGGTGTATTAGTATCCGTATGCTTTATAGCAGTATTATCAGCATTACTTTGTTGAGCTTTAGCTAAACAATTTAGAATTTCCGGAGCATCATACTTGCCATCTTTATAATTTCCAGCTTCTTTCTTGACTAAATGATTCAGCCAACGTGCTTTAAGAAGATAACACATTTTCAGCCATTTATCTGCATCACCACCATTCCAAGAATCACCTTCTACCAAATCTACAGGTGTAACATTATTTATTGCCTCTTGTTGTTTAGAAAATAACTCAATAGCTTCATCAATATCAGTTATACAACCAAGAAATATTGTTTTACCATTATCATAAGCAGGAGAAGGATTTTCTCCAAATGCGTCATTATAAGGGATTTCTCCAAATAAATCAGTAAGCATCATAAAACCATAAGCACGAAAAAATTTGGCAGCACCTGCATAGTGATAAGCACCAGCCTCCATTGCCTGATTATATAAATCATTACAATTCACACCTACCTGAGTAAAAAACCACTGTTGCGCATTAGCAGCACGAGTTGAAGAATCAAGTTGCCATTTAGCCGCTCCTCCTTCACGTGCATTGTTACGATAGAAATGACCACAATAAAAACTAGTATTCGAGGCTACAATATGGTAAATATGTTCCATATAAAATTGCATCCAAGGTAAACGCTGATGGAACTCAGCATCAGTAGATATAGGAGTATTTGGATTGGTATTGACATCCAGCCAGTCATCACATGCGGAGAGCGAGACACAAGCTGCAACTCCGAGAATTATTTTCTTGTATAGTTTCATATTATTCAATTTTCATACAGTTAAACAATATTTAGAAAGTCAGATTAACACCAAAAGCAAAACTTGCTGTCGCAGGAACTCCACAATAATCAATACCTACTGAGGATGAACCTACTGCACCCGATCCAGCTGCCGCAACTTCTGGATCACCATTATAATTAGTGAAAAGAAGAAGATTATTGGCCGTTGCCGTAATTGAGGCACGTTTTATAACTTTTGTTTTAGCAAGTAACGTTTTTGGTAAATTATATGAGAGTGAAATAGTACGAAGACGAAGTGCATTCACCTTTGTCATGAAGTTTGCTGTTTCATTAGGATAAATATCCTGATAATAATTAGCTATAATTGTTTTACCGCTGGTTTCTTTACCATTATAAGTATATGTTTTATTCGCTTCGAAAGTATTCGTTACAAATTCACCATTTGTATTTACACCTGAAACCTCTATTTTTTCCCGGTTAGCAGAGAACTCACTCACACCCGCAAGCGTCATAGCATATTCCGTTCCATTATAAACATGCCCACCTACACGAAAATCCCACAACATATTCAATGACAACCCTTTATAAGTAATAGTATTATTCCATCCACCAGAGAATGTAGGTTCACGATTACCTATTTCAAGATTAGCATTAGTTCCTTTAGTCGGAAGACCATTTTTGTCTAATACAACTCGACCTTGGTCATCACGTTTCCATTCACTACCGGAAATTGCCATAAAATTACCATTAGGGAAAGAAGCCGCTTTAGCATTACCAACTTGTACATCGGTCACATAAAGAATTTCTACACCTTCAAGCAGATTTTTCACTGTACCACGATTACCACTGACATTAATAGTTGATTCCCATGTCCAATCCTTAGTTTGAATAGGTGTACCACCAATACTTAGCTCCATGCCTTTATTATAAACGTCACCTGCATTAACAGAACGGAGAATATAACCAGTTGCATTTGACAGACGAGGTGACATAATCTGATTATACGAATTATTGGTATAGTAGGCGTAATCCAACTTCAGACGATTATTAAAAAAGCGCAATTCAATACCCAATTCGGTAGATTCCGTAATCTCTGGTTTTAATGCAGCATTACCAGCAGTCCAATAATTACTTACCCCAGTAAGACCACCAAGGAATGACTGACTGGGCCACAATGCTGTTTCCAATGAATACGGACTCGTATCTTTACCTACACGCGCCCAGCTCGCACGTACTTTGCCGAATGATAACCAATCTATTTTAGGAAGAAATTCTGTAAACACAATACTACCACTTACCGAAGGATAAAAATAAGAACGATTCTCAATTGGTAATGTAGAAGACCAATCGTTACGTCCTGATACTGTCAAAAACACTGTATTCTTCCAATCAGCACGGAATTCACCAAATGTACCAATAAGGCGTTTTTGAGAACGTGAACTTGAAAAATCACGGTTATCATTCGTTGCATTGTCAAATGCGTAAAAATCAGGAATTTCAAAGTTCCAAGCCATTCTATAGTTAGTCCAAGTCCGAGTATCGTCAGTAGATGTACCAAGCATCAAGTTAAAGTTAAAGTCTCCAAACTGTTTATTGAAATTCATCATTAAATTCGTAGAAAGATATTTATACCGATAAGAATTTTCGCTATACATACCTTTTTGCCATGCCAATTTATATACTCCACCAGCAGCAAGAGTCTTTGAATCATCTGTAGTGTAAGAGTCAATGCCCATACGATAACTAATCCACCACCAATCTGCAATATCAGCCTTGATACTAAAATTACCCGTGAAACGCTCAGTATTATCTTTCAACTTATTCTTATTAAGAATCCAGTATGGATTATCGCGTTCATCAACAACATCAAGACGATCTCCAAACATACGATAGCGAGTACCGTCTTCATTCAAGTAGTGTTTCATATCATCAGTAGGAGACCAACGGTATACCCCCGTCATGGTACCAGAACCACTTGAACCATATAACCCAGCAGAGGTCAATGTTTTATCAGTGTTTGCTTGAGAATATGCTACATTTGCACCGAATGTGAGCATTCTCCACTTTTGTTCACCATTAAAACGGAACGTTGCTTTCTCATAACCAGTATTAGGAATTATACCATCTTGATTATAATAAGAGCCTGAAAGATAAAAATTACTATTTTTAGAACCACCAGCCACGCTTATATTGGTATCCCATGCACCACCTTGTTGAAAAAAGTCATCTATATTATCATAGGTTACTGCCCCATTGTCAATAGGTGCTCCCCATGAATTATAACTAAA
>OHRS01001060.1_pt1 | contig 10895 bp, 8 predicted proteins | sample 1578441 | NCBI WGS metagenome assembly OHRS01 (sample SAMEA3879592, study PRJEB24766) | human gut metagenome | biome: human-associated habitat; feature: feces | place: USA | collected 1985/1987
AGCAGGGCCATGGCCTCCTCCCGCATCCGCTTCTCCTCCGCCCTGTTGAGGCGGAAGGCGGCCGAAAACACGTTCTGCCTGGCACGCATGTGCTTGGCGATGAGCACGTTCTCAAACACGGTCTGGCTCTTCCATAGACGGATATTCTGGAAGGTGCGGGCAATACCCATCTGGGTGATCTTATCGGGCGTGGGGGCGATCATGTGGGAATACTTGCTCGCGTTCTGGCCCTTATAGAGCTTTTTCATCTTGCCGTGGGGCGTGTTCTCAATGATCTTGCGTCCCTCGAACCACACCGCGCCGTTGGTGGGCGCATACACGCCGGTGACAACGTTGAACGCGGTGGTCTTGCCGGCACCGTTGGGGCCGATGAGGGAGACGATCTGATCTTTATCCACCTTCAGGTTCAGATTGTCCACAGCCACAACGCCGCCAAACTGCATCGTGGCGTTTTCAATGGTCAATACGTTTTCACTCATTTGGAACGCGCCTCCTTTTTGGCAGCTTTTGCAGTGGATGCGGGCTTTTTCTGGAACAATTCACGGTCGCCCATGATGCCCTTGCGGAAGAACAGCACCACCGCCATAATGATGATGCTGAACACCACCATGCGGAAGCCGGAGCGCAGCAACGGCACATGGAAGCCGCCGATCCAGGTCTCGTTGTCGAGGAAGCGCAGCAGCCACTCGGAGCTGGCGATGAACAGGAAGGACGCGATGATGGAACCGGACACCGAGCCAATGCCGCCAATGACCACGATCAGCAGGATCTCGTAGGTCATGCTGGATTTGAAGGTGGTGGCCTGCACGCTGGCCTGATACATGGCAAGCATTGCGCCGGAGATACCGGCAAAGAAGCTGCTGATGATAAAGCTCATGCGCTTGTGGCTGGCAAGGTTGATGCCCATGGCTTCGGCAGCGATCTCGTCATCACGGATGGCTTTGAAGGCACGGCCATAGGTGGAGTTGATGAGCAGCAGAATGATGGCGATGCAGATGCCGGAGAAGAGAAAGGGCATCACGGTCTCCAGATGCAGGGTCGTGCCGCCCAGCGAAAGGTTGAAGCTGGCAAAGCTGGTAAAGCCGTACAGAAGGTTGGAGCCGTTGGTCAGCGGGCCAAAGCCCTCGTAAACCACGGCGGCACGGATGATCTCGGCAAAGCCCAGTGTAGCAATGGCAAGATAGTCGCTCTTGAGCTTCAGCACCGGCAGGCCGATGAGGAAGGCGAACAGCGCTGCGATAAAACCGGCCAGGATCAGGCAGAACACAACACCCAGCAGCAGGCCGAAGCCGCCCAGAGGTTTGGAGAGCAGTTCCGGGATGGAGAAGCCGATGCCGCCGTTTGCATAGCGCTGATAGATGGACTTCTGCGAAGCGGCGGGAATGGTGAGGATGGCGTAGGTGTAGGCACCCAGCAGCATAAAACCTGCCTGACCCAGACTGAACAGGCCGGTAAAGCCGTTCAGCAGGTTCATGGAGACAGCCACCAGTGCATAGATGGCACCCTTGCGCAGCACGGTGAGCAGCATGGAGGGCACAAAGCTCAGGTTATCCAGTGCCAGCAGCACCACCAGCAGAGCGGCCAGCGCCAGTGCGGCCCGGAGATAGATGCGTTTTTTCTCTTGTTTCATGGTCATCACACTTTCTCGGTCAGGTTTTCACTGAACAGGCCGGTAGGCTTGACGGCCAGCACCACGATCAGCAGTGCAAAGGTGAACGCATCACTGAAGGTGGTAGCGCCTGCACCTTTAATAAGGCTCTCGCAGATGCCGATGATGAAGCCGCCGATCACCGCACCGGGAATGGAGCCGATGCCGCCGAACACCGCAGCCACAAAGGCTTTCAGGCCGGGCATGGCACCCACAGTGGGGGTGACTGCCGTGTAGTTGGAAAAATACATCATGGAGCCGATGGCCGCAAGAAAGCTGCCCACCGCAAAGGTAAAGGAGATGACATTGTTGATCTTGATGCCCATCAGCTGGGCGGTCTCAAAATCGCGGGAAGCGGCGCGCATGGCCATGCCGATCTTGGTCTTCTGGATCAGGGTAACAAGTGCTGCCACCAGCACAATGACGAGGAACGGCGTTACCACCGTCACCCGCTTGGTCTGGCAGCCCAGCACCGTGACGGTGTCGCTGATCCACGGCAGGGCAGGGTACTGCTTGGCCAGACCGCCGGTGACATACCACATCGAGTTCTGCAAAAGGTAGGACATACCGATCGCGGAGATCATTACCGACATGCGCGGCGCAGTGCGCAGGGGCTTGTAGGCGATCTTTTCCACTGCGATGCCCAGCAGTACCGTTGCCACCACCACCAGCGGGATGGAAATGGTCAGCGGAAGGGAAGCAGTAGCGTACACCATCAGAAAACCGGCTACGGTAAAGATATCGCCGTGGGCAAAGTTGATCAGGCGCAGGATGCCGTACACCATCGTGTAGCCAATGGCGATCAATGCATACTGGCCGCCCACCGAGATACCTGCCAGCAAATAGGGCAGAAACTTTGCAGCCATAAGGGGGACCCTCCATTTCTTACAACTTTTAATAAAATAAACTCCTCCAGTCACCTCCGGTGACAGCCCCCTCCCAGAGGGGGCCAAACCTGCCGGAAGGCTACAAAAAGGCTCCCTCAATGAGGGAGCTGGCAACGCCATCAGGCGTTGACTGAAGGAGTTTACAGGTTTTATCAGCCTTCAACGCTCTGAGTCTTGACGAACTCAAATGCGCCGTCGGCAGCTTTCTTGATGTAAGCCATATCCTTGTTGGCATCACCGGTGGTCTGGTCAAAGGTGATGTTGCCGGTCACGCCGTCGTAGTTTACGCCGTACAGGGCATCGCGGATGGCGGTGCCGTCGGTGCTGCCTGCTGCTTTGATGGCTTCCAGAGCCACCATGTAGCCGTCGTAGCCCAGTGCAGAAACAGCTGCCACGATGTCATTGCCGCCGTTGTTGGTCAGCTTCTGGCTGTCGGCGTTCAGCCACTCCTTGAAGCCGGTCACGAACTCCTTGGCTGCGCCGGAATCATCGTTCTCATCAAAGAAGGTGGAGCAATACACCTGCACGCTGGTGCCCTTCTGGGCATCCAGAATAACGCTGGACTCCCATGTGTCGCCTGCGGTAATGGGTTTGTCAAAGCCTGCAGAAGCAGCCTGTGTGATGATCTGGGCGGCGTAGGTGGTGGCGCAGGGAGCAAAGATCACATCTGCACCGGCGTTGATGGCGTTCTGGATGTAGGCGGAGAAGTCCGAGGTGCCCTCGGGGAACTGCTCGCTGGTAACAGTGCCGCCCAGATCCTCAAAAGCGTTGACGAAGTAGGTGGCCAGACCGGAGCCGTAGTCCTCGCCCAGCATGCTCAGCACGTAGGCGTTGGCAGCACTGAATTCATCCTTTGCAAAGTTTGCCATGACCGAGCCCTGGAACGGGTCAAGGAAGCAGACACGGAAGTAGTAGGGGTTGGCCTCAGTCACGGCGGGGTTGGTGCAGGAGCAGCCAATGGCCGGGATGGAAGCGGACTGGAAGGTGGGAGCGGCTGCAATGGAAACACCGGAGCCGTAGCTGCCCAGCACGATGGAGACTTTCTTGGAGACCAGCTCCTGTGCAGCAGTCACGGCCTTATCGGTGCTGGACTGGTTATCCACTTCCACCAGCTCCACGTTATAGGTCTCACCGCCGATCTCCACGGTGGGAGCAAGGCTGTTGGCATACTCGACACCCAGCACTTCCTGCTTGCCGCCTGCGCCGTTATCACCGGAAGCCGGTTCAAACACGCCGATCTTAATGGTCTTGCCGCCTGCAGAAGAGCCGCTTGCGGAACCGCCAGAAGAAGAGCAGCCTGCCAAAGCTGCTGCTGCGGCGGTGATGCCTGCCGCTTTCAGGAAATCACGACGCGAAATGAATGCTTTCATAAGAATTGCCTCCTCTATTATTTCTTGACACTTTCCCAGATAAAACAAGAAAAACCCGCAACGGCGCAGTGATCCTCAGATCCTGCATCGTTGCGGGTTTCTTAGCATTGTTTTAGCACATGAAAAGGAACTTGTCTAGGCTGAATATGAACTTTTTTAAATTTTCGTCAGATGATAAAAAGAAACTGTATTTGAACAGCGTGCATTTTGGGCGGTTTTGATACAGGCTGTCTTTTAAACGAATACAGATTTGCCGTAAGGGTCATACTTTAATCCGCTGCACGTCCCAGCCGCATCTTGAAATCGCTGTAGCCGAACTTCACCAGCTCCCGGCAGGTGCCGTTTTCGTCCATTGCCCAGATGGGCGGCAGCGGCATCCCGTTGAAGGTGTTGTTCTTGCAGGTGGTGTAGATGGCCATATCGCCGAAAATGAGCCTTTGCCCCTCGGTGAGCGGGGAGGCAAAGCTGTAGTCGCCCACCACATCCCCGGCAAGGCAGGTGGGGCCGCCAAGGCGGATGAGGTACGGCTTTTCGCCGGGGTCCCCAGCATCCAGCAGCGGCGGGCGGTAGGGCATCTCGATCACATCCGGGGTGTGGCAGGCCGCAGACATGTCCAGAATGGCAAGGCTCGTCTCGCCATTTTGCAAAGTATCCAGCACAGTGGTAACAAGATACCCGGCGTTCAGCGCCCATGCTTCGCCCGGCTCCAGATACACCTGCACGCCGTACTTTTTCTGTGTTTCGGTGATGCATTTTTCCAGCAGGGGCAGGTCATAATCCGGGCGGGTGATGTGGTGCCCGCCGCCGAAATTGAGCCACTTCATCCGGGGCAGAAGATCCCCGAACTTTGCTTCCACCGCCGCCAGCGTCAGGGCCAGTGCATCGGCATCCTGCTCGCACAGGGTGTGGAAGTGCAGTCCGTCCAGTAATTCGGGCAGGGCCGGGTCTGCCTGCACGGCGGCATCCCACTGGGCGCGGGTGGTGCCAAGGCGGCTGCCCGGGGCGCAGGGGTCGTAAATTGCATGGCCTTCCTGCGTGGAGCACTCCGGGTTCAGCCGCAGGCCCACGCTCTTGCCCGCCGCCTTTGCTGCCGGGCCGAATTTTGCCAGCTGGCTGGGCGAATTGAACACGATGTGGTCGGCGTACTGCAGCAGCTCCGCGAACTCGTCTGTCCGGTAGGCCGCGCAGAACACATGGTTCTCTTTTTCCGGCAGCTCTTCTTTGCCAAGGCGGCTCTCGTACAGGCCGCTGGCCTCGGTGCCCGCCAGATAAGGAGCCAGCACCGGGTAAACATTAAAGTTGGAAAAAGCCTTCTGCGCCAGTAGAATTTTGCAGCCGGTGCGCTGCTGCACCCCCAGCAGAAGTTCACCGTTGCGGCGCAGCTGCCCTTCGTCCAGCAGGTAGCAGGGGGTGGGCAGAGAGGCAAGCGCTTCCCAAGAAAGGTTTGCAAGGCCCGCAAAGGGCGGGCGGGTATCGGCCAGCCGCATCAGTCCACCAGCGCCGGGCTGTGGCTCTCGGAACGGGGCAGGCCGTACTTGTCCAGAGCGTCCAGATACGGGTCCGGATCAAACTCTTCCACAGTGTGCACGCCTTTGGTGGTCCACTTGCCGGTGAGCAGCATCAGTGCGCCGCACATGGCCGGTACGCCGGTGGTGTAGCTGATGGCCTGAGAGCCGACCTCCTTGTAGCACTCCTGATGGTCGCACACATTATAAATATAGTAGGTCTTTTCCTTGCCGTCCTTCTTGCCGGTGAAGATGCAGCCGATGTTGGTCTTGCCCTTGGTGCGGGGGCCAAGGCTGGCGGGGTCCGGCAGCAGAGCCTTGAGGAACTGGATGGGCACGATCTCCTGCCCGTTGAAGTTGACCGGGGTGGTGGACAGCATGCCCACATCCTCCAGACAGCGCATGTGGTCGAGATAGCTCTGGCCAAAGGTCATGAAGAAGCGGATGCGCTTTGCCTCCGGGATGTTCTTGGCAAGGGACTCGATCTCCTCGTGGTGCAGCAGGTACATATCCTTGTCGCCCACCTGATCGAAGTTGTATTCCCGCTTGATGCTCATAGCCGGGATCTCCACCCAGTGGCCGTTCTCCCAGTAGCTGCCGGGAGCGGACACCTCGCGCAGGTTGATCTCCGGGTTAAAGTTGGTGGCAAAGGCATAGCCGTGGTCGCCGCCGTTGCAGTCCAGAATATCAATGGTGTCAATGGTGTCGAACTCGTGCTTTTTGGCGTAGGCGCAGTAAGCCTGGGTCACGCCCGGGTCGAAGCCGCTGCCCAGCAGGGCGGTCAGGCCGGCTTCCTCAAACTTCTTTGCGTAGGCCCACTGCCAGCTGTAATCAAAGTAGGCGGAGAAGCCTGCTTCCTTGCAGCGCTTCTCGTAGATGGCACGCCACTCCGGGTCGTCGGTGTTCTCCGGCTCGTAGTTGGCGGTGTCCATGTAGTTGACGCCGCAGGCCAGGCAGGCATCCATGATGGTCAGGTCCTGATAGGGCAGGGCAATGTTCATCACGAGGTCGGGCTGATAAGCCTTGATGAGGGCGATCACTTCGTCCACCTTGTCGGCATCCACCTGTGCGGTGGTGATCTTGGTGGTGGTCTTGGGGGCCAGCTCGGCGGCCAGCTTGTCACACTTTGCCTTGGTGCGGCTGGCGATGCAGATCTCGGTGAACACCTCGGGGACCTGGCAGCACTTGTGGATGGCAACGGAGGCCACGCCGCCGCAGCCGATGATCAGAACTTTGCTCATATCGGTTACTCCTTTATCTGTAAAGTTGTCTTTTTACGGTCTGTCCTTATACCTGAAAGCCCGGCCAGCCCTTGTCCAGCGCGATCAGCGTTTCGCGCAGCACCTTGCAGGCGGTGGCGGTGGACACGCCGCTCTGGTCCAGCATGGGGGCCAGTTCGTTGAGGTCCGCACCCACGATGTTGGCCTTGGTCACAGTGCGGATGGCCTCCAGCAGCTGCAAAAAGCTCACGCCGCCGGCTTCGGGCGTGCCGGTGCCGGGGAAGCAGGAGGGGTCCAGACAGTCGAGGTCGATGGTCAGGTAGACGGGCACCTTGCTCTCGCACAGCTGTTCCGTCAGCTCGGCAAGGCCGGTAAAATCGAATTTGTGCATCTCGGTGTGCTGGGCTGCAAATTCGAACTCGGCGCGGTCGCCGCTGCGGATGCAGAACTGATGGATGCGGCCGTCGCCCACCAGCTCATGGCAGCGGCGCAGCACGCAGGCGTGGCTCAGCTTTGCACCAAGGTAGTCGTCCCGCAGGTCGGCGTGGGCATCAAAGTGCACGATGTGCAGATCCGGATATTTCTTCACAGCAGCCCGCACGGCACCCAGCGTCACCAGATGTTCACCGCCCAGCAGCAACGGGAACTTGCCGTCCTGCAGGATCTCCTCTGCGCGGGCTTCGATGTCCGCAAGGGCGCTCTCGCTGGAGCCGAAGCACAGCTCCAGATCACCGCTGTCGAAGATGTCAAAATCGGTCAGGTCGGCATTCTGGTAGGGGCTGTAGGTCTCCAGACCATAGCTTTCGTGTCGGATGGCCGCCGGGCCGAACCGTGCGCCCGGGCGGTAGCTGGTGGTGGAATCGTAGGGGGCACCGTACAGCACGATGCTGGCGGCGCGGTAGCTGCTGTCACAGCCGATGAAGTTTTCAATGTTGGGTTGCATCAGTGTTCCTCCACTTCCCGCAGCATTTCCTCAAGGAATGCCGGCAGGTAAAATGCGCCGACATGCAGCCGGGCGGTGTAATAGCGGGTGCGCATGTTCAGCGCCTTCCATGCGTCTGCATCCAGATCATCGATGGGATGATACTTTTTGCTGGCAAAGCCGAACAGCCAGTACCCAGCCGCAAAGGTGGGAATGTGTGCCTGATACACTCGGCTGATGGGGAAGGTGGACGCAATGCGCTTGTGGCTGCGCTGCATGGCGCTGGCATCCTCGGCATAGAAGGGGCTGCCCTGCTGGTTCACCATGATGCCGTCCGCTTTCAGGGCATTGAAGCAGCTGCCGTAGAATTCGCGGGTGAACAGACCCTCGGATGGGCCGAAGGGATCGGAGGAGTCCACGATGATGAGGTCGTACTCCTCCTCGCAGCGGCGGATATACTTGAGGGCGTTCTCAAAATAGATGTGCACCCGGCGGTCATCCATGCGGCAGGCGTTGCTGGGCAGGAAGGCGCGGCAGGCTTCCACCACCTGCGGGTCCATCTCCACAAGGTCGATGCGCTCCACCCGGTCGTAGCGGGTCAGCTCCCGCACCACGCCGCCGTCGCCCGCGCCGATGACAAGGATATCCTTTGCCTCCTTGTGGACCGCCATGGGCACATGCACGATCATCTCGTCATAGATGAATTCGTCGCGCTCGGTCAGCATCACATTGCCGTCCAATGTGAGCACCCGGCCAAACTCCGGCGTTTCAAAAATATCGATGCGCTGGTAATCGCTCTGCTTGGAGTAGAGCTGTTTGTTCACCCGGATGCTGTGCTTCACGTCCGGGGTGTGAAACTCAGAAAACCAAAATTCCATCTGCATTCCCTCCTTATGCCAGAACGTTCAGCCGCTCGATGTCCGGGTCCTCGGGGCCGGTCATGCTGCAGCCCTTGGCCTTGGCGTACTCGATGTAGTTCAAAATTTCCTTGGTGATGCGCTCGCCCGGGGCCAGAATGGGAATGCCCGGCGGGTAGCACATGACGAACTCGCTGCACACCATGCCCTCGGTCTCCCGGAGCGGCAGGCTCTTTTTGGGGGCGTAGAAAGCCTCCTGCGGGCTGGCGGCCACAACAGGGTCGATGTATTCCTGGCTCAGCAGGCCGGAGCCGTCGGTCTGGTAGCGGCGCTTGATCTCGGCCAGTGCGCTGACCAGCCGTTCCACTTCCTGCGGGCGGATTCCTGCAAAGATCATCAGCGCCGCTCCGGCTGCGCAGCTTCCGTCAAATTCTTCCATGGCCGCCTTGAGAAGCTGAGTTATTTCCTTCAGCGTCAGAGCGGGGATTTCCTGCTCCTGCAGAAAAGGCGTGTCTACGCGGAGGATGGGATTCTCGTCACACCATCCGCGTTTGACGGAGAACGAGAAAATTCCGCTCAAGATGAGCCTCGCTTTGTGCCTCTGCCGGGATGTGGTAAAGGTATTCATCAGGATGTTCTGGCATTCCTCCACGCTCAGGTTGCGCAGGGAGGTGTGTTCCAGTTCCGGATTGCTCTTTTTAAGCTTGTGGATGATGCTCCTGATGTCCGTCAGCGTCCGGGGACGGCGGTGGCTTTTGGAACGCAGGCATTCCACGGCCGCCGTGCCGAAACTGACGGTTTGATGTTTGTTTTTAATGGCGTTCAATCCCAGGGAGACGACTTCCCGGCACCGGGTAATGGTACAGATTTCATCTCCAAGGGCTTCCTTGATTTCCAATACCAGCCTTGCAGCCTGGATCAGGGTGACTGATTCCCCCTCCAGAAGTGCGGCTCCGACATATTTCAATTTGTTTGTATTCGGTGCTTTTTTCATGTTCATTTCTCGTGTTTGTCCAAACACGGTTTTAATGAAAAAGGCTATCCTTATAATGGGGAAAACTTATGCTTTCCACTAGAAAACGCGTAACCGTCAAGGATATGTTGTTACTTATGTTTTCTTTGAACCGGCCGCAAAATCAAAGTTTCTGATGGTGCAGGAACCGAAAATGTTAGAAAGCGCGGCTCCCTGTGCTGAATGTCAAGATGGACGTGACTTGTCCGGCATGAGTATATTTCTGTCGGAAGAGGGGTAAAGGAACGGCCGGATGAAAGTATTTTATATGGCTGAACGTATATGGTAGGTACTGCTTTTCTGTACCATGAACATCAGAATTCATTCTTTCAACGTATCATGTGTCGGCCTTTGCTGCGTATTGGGGTCTTTTTTCGCGGCGGACGCCCGTGAGGTTTATCCCCTGAACGGTTCCTGGGATTTCAGTTTTAACGGGAAGCCTGCTGAAAAAGTGACGGTGCCCCATACATGGAACGCAGAGGATGCCGCCAATGGTGCTCAGGGGAAGCGGGAAGACGCCAAATCCGTCAACAGTGACGCCTACCGCCGCGGGCCGGCCGTTTATTCGCGCACGCTTCCGGTGGAGCCCAGGCCGGGCAAGAGGTATTTCATCCGCGGCGGGGGAGCCAGCATTGTTTCCGAGGTTTCCGTCAATGGGAAGCCTGCCGGCAGCCATGAGGGGGCGTTTACGGCTTTCTGTTATGAAATAACGCCCCTTTTGAAAAAAGGCTCCAATACGATTTCCGTTCTGGTGGACAACACGCAGCGTAATCATATCGCCCCCCAGCGCGGGGATTTTTCCATGTTCGGCGGGCTGTACCGGCCCATTGAACTGATTGAGACGGACGGTGTCTGCATTGATCCTCTTTTTTATGCTTCTCCCGGCGTTTTCATCACGACAAAGTCTTTAAGCAAATCCAAGGCCGAGGTGGAAGTGAAGACCCTTCTCAATTCGGACGGAAAGGCCGGGGATGTGGATGTTGCCGTGGAAATCCTGGACATGAAGGGCAGGAAGGTAGCCGGGAAGACGGTAAAGGCCGCCGCCGGGGAAAAGAATAGACTGGAGGTTCCCGTAACGCTGGCAATCGCCAATCCCATACTCTGGAACGGAGTGAAGAATCCTTACCTGTACCAGGTGAAAACTTCCATCAGGACGGCAGATGGCCAGACGGATGAGCTGGTGCAGCCGCTGGGACTGAGGACGGTTTCCGTCAATCCCAAGGAAGGTTTTGTCCTGAACGGAAAGACCATGCAGATCAAGGGGGTCAGCCGCCATCAGGATATGAAGGGGAAGGGGTGGGCCCTTTCCCCGGAAGATGAGGCGCGGGATATCAGGCTGATTGCGGATATGGGGGCGGATGGGGTTAGAACGGGCCACTATCCCGCATCCACCAATATTTACGACCTGTGCGACAAGGCGGGGCTGATTGTCTGGTCCGAGGTCCCCAATGTCAACCTGGTGTGGGATACGCCG
>OHRS01001067.1_pt1 | contig 10850 bp, 8 predicted proteins | sample 1578441 | NCBI WGS metagenome assembly OHRS01 (sample SAMEA3879592, study PRJEB24766) | human gut metagenome | biome: human-associated habitat; feature: feces | place: USA | collected 1985/1987
TCATCACCGGTAAAAGAATAGTTCAGTTCCCCGATATAATCTCCAAGTGTAAAGGTAACGTCATAGCGGAGTCCAAAATAAAAATTATTATTTCCAAATGGCAGGAAATCCGCCCCCGCAGTTGCTGCCACGTTGTCCTCTTTGTCTAAAACTTCTTTCAGTTCATAAGTGTCACCACTTTGTGAAAATTTTAACCTGTATCCTTCTTTTACTGTCAGTCCTTTTGTCCCTGCCGCAGCTGCTCCGTCTTTCGGAAAAACGCCCGGTTCATTCACACTGAAAAGAACTTCTTTGTAATCATCACTTAACCCGGTAACGATTCCTGTTTTTTTTGCATTTTCTCCAGTTCCTCCGGTATACACGTTGATATGCTGGTCGTCTGTGGTTCCGTTTTGACCTGTTTTTTTCGTGACGGTGTCATATTGATTTTCACTTAAATTCTGAGATACCGTTCCGACCGTGAAACGGTTGTCTTTTTGTTCAGACGGATAGTTGGAATCCGCATTGATACTCAGATCCGCCCTCTGCTGTCCGGCTTTGTCATAAGGAATCACCTCGTAGTCATAAAACGATGCCTCACCGATATAGTCCGTATTTTTTGCCTGATAAAAAACTTTTACAACACTGTCCTCATGGATCTCAATGTTTTCAAGTTCACTTTGGGAAAATGCTTCTCCGTTTACCTGCACATGATCCACATCCCAGTTTAACGCCTTATTGTAGTCGCTGATTTTTGCTCCCGGTGCCATCGTGCAGACATCATCGCTGTAAATTTTTGCACTCTGCTCATCCTGCGCCTGATATTTGCTGTTGTCATAATGTTCGATGGTCACGGTCACGTTGTTATCTCCATGATTGACGATGACATATTTTGAAAAATGATCCGTGCCAAATGTCACCTCGCCGTCGGCAGAAGTGTTCGCATTCATATCCAACATCTCATTTTTTGTCTCATCAAAATGATACACGCTCGCCGAATCGCCCTCTTTCACCTGCGCAAGCGATAACTGCACCTGCACGGTTGCCCCGGGCTCCACTTCTTTTCCATCTTTTACAAAGGAGATGTCATACGCCACAACCTCTTCTTTTTCTTTCGACTCGCCCTCCATCGCTTTATCGATGGATGCTTCCATTTCTGCTGTGACGGCTACCGGTGCCACGACAAGCTCTGCGTCTCATTCGAAAGTGTCACGACCACGCGGACTGCGTCATTGGAATAGTCGAAGACGGTTTTTAATTCCGGTTGTTCTGTCTCCTCTGTTTTCTCCGTCTCCTCGATTGCTTCAGTCGCCTCAGTGCTCTCTGTGTTCTTGACTTTTTCTGTATCTCCCGTTCCGTCTGAATCTGATGATTGCTTATACTGCCCGCTTACATTACTCTCTGTGTCTGACAGATCCGCTGCATTCGAATCACTGTCTGCCTCTGACACATTCTCTTCCTGCCCTGCATTTTTTGTCTCCTTCAACATCTCTGTGGAAACTTCCGCAAAAACATCCGTGGTGTCTACACTTGTCGCATTGGTGACGGTCACATTGGATGTCAGCAACGTCAAACATAGCAGGAATGCTAAAACTTTTTTTACAATGGATGCAAATCTCATATAATCCTCCTTGCTTTTGCCCTTTGATCTACTGTTTTCTCTTCCAAAGATTTCATCCGGTGTATTTGCTTAAAATATTTTCTGTTGTTTTCACTTTTTCTATATTGATCTTGATTTTCAGATTTCGGTAAATTTTATTGTCCTGATAAAATTTTGAAATAATCCGGTTTGCGACCAACATTCCACCCTCATAGGTACATGCGGAAAGCAAAATCACATACTGCGAATCGCTGAACTGTGCCACCGCGTCCCCAGGACGGAGCGATTTTTTCAATGTCTCCACAAGATGAGGCATCGCATTGCGGATGCGGAACAGATTGACATCACTGACCTTGCTTCCGGTATACTCCCCCGCCTTTAAGGTCAGAAGCAGAATATATTCATTTTCATCAAAACGCGCTGTCTTTCTCACCTGAAGCCTGCAAATTTCCCGAAAGACCGGATACCCGCACAAAAACGCTCCCGCTGGATTCTGTTCTGCAATATCCTGATGTACCTGTGCAATTCCCTGCACATTTCCGCTTTTATTCTGTCTCAGTAATTTGTCATAAACGCCCTTTAATTTTGACAGTTCACAGATTCCGAGCTGCTGCTGCAACGTCCGGCATGCATTCTCGTACACTTCCAGGGCAGAACCAATTTTATTTTTTCCTGCCAAAGCCTTGATCAGATAACAATATAACTCTTCATCGAGACTTTCCTGCTGAAGTGCCTGACTGCAAAGCTGCTCCAGATTCTCATATTTTTCCGCGCGGACATAACATTCGCACAGATACCGGACGCAGTTTAAATACAAAGAGTGATAATAAGTATTCAGCATCATCACCCAGTGCATATCTGCAACTTTTGTCATGAAATCACCCTGATAAAGTGCAAGCGCCGCTTTTAGTTTCTGGATTGTCTCACCCTCTGAAATAGGTTTCTGCTTTGCCAATTCAAACATTTGTTCGAATCGTTCTGCATCCACTGCCACTTCCAGTCTGGGATTCCAGCGATAGGAACCATGATCGGTCAGGATAAAGTCCTCTTCTCCAAAGTTTTTCTTCAGAAGAACTCTCAGACGATACATCAGATTCTTCAATGCCCCTGCCGGATTTCCCGTTTCTTCCTCCTGCCACAACGCATCCGCCATGTCATAAAACGTCAGTGTCTGATTTCTGTGAAGAATCAGATACGCCAGTAAATTTATCATTTTCGGAGATCGTATTTCTTCCTCATTCACAATATGTTCTTCATTCCTTATCTGAAATTTCCCCAGAGTACGAATCGTCAGCATGCAGTTCTCCTCCTCTTTTCCGGCTCTGACTGCCAGATTTTTCCTGTAAGTCTAACATGCATGTATTGCTATAAAAGTCGAATACTGTACCTAAAAATCCTGGTTACTTCGACTTTTTTCTATTTTTATATATAAGGAAAACAATCAGTCCCACAACAAAAATTGCCGTGATACCGCCAATCACCGGCACTGCCACAGGTACGGATGCTGCATCGATCTCCTGCGCTGCAAGGTCTGCATCTTTCCCGTTCACATCACCGGAAGCGGTACTCGCATCCTCTGCTGTGTTCGCCAACGGTGTCTCGCTCTCTTCGATATCGACAGCTCCATCATTCCCATCTCCATCCACCAACGGTGTCTGCTCCTCCGGAATTTCAACATTGCTATCGTCTACGGTCTGGTCTTCATTATCATCTGCCGGAGCATTTACCGCATTGTCCGCTGCATTATTTGCTGTATTGCCTACCGGCGCATTCACTGCATTTGACGCATTATTTACTACATTTGCAGTAAATCCTGTCGGCTGGGAGGTTCCGGGAACGATGACCGTCTCCTCAACCTCGTTCACAACTGTCTCTGTCCGTGTTGTGCCCGGAACCACATTTGTCACCGTGCTGGTGATTGTCTCCACAGCCCCGGTGTAGCGGTATTCAAACGTTGCCGTGTTCTCTTTCCCTTTTTCCAGTTTTATAATTTTACTGCTCTCTGTCGGTGTATAATCCGGAACAGTCACCGGAATGACCGTGATTGTTTCCTCTGCATTTCCATAGGTGATCTGCGGAGCCGCAATCTGTTCCTTTGTCTGACTGTCTATGAAACTCACCGTATAGGAAACCGGATCGATCAGACGTTTATAATCCAAAACATACTCTGTATTCCGCTCCACCGCAGTTCCCACAACACCGTTAAAAGCTTTCAACCCATATGCTGCCTCTTTTTCATAGTGCAGGCAGTTAGAAAACCATGATGTCAGCCTTGCATCACTTTCCCAGCCAGGCACTGTGAAAGCAAGTGTATCTCCCTTTGCAACTTTTACCTTAATATAATTTTTTGTCACTTCCATCCCTTCGGAAACAGTGATCTTATCTATATCAAAACAAGCAATATTTCCTGCACGGAATGTCACTGTATACATTCTTTTTTCCACCACTTCTTTCTCTTCCGAAGCTTTCACCGTTGTCATTGGAAGCACCAGCGCCATGAAGATAAAAACCGTAAGAAAGCCCGTAATTATTTTTTTTACTTTTTTCATGACTTGCGCTCCACCTTTCTTTTTTTCACTGCGATACTAACAATCACTATACCTGCCACCAGAACTCCTGCAGATACCGTCACTGTCAGAGGATCTCCTGTCCTGACACCATTTGCCAGTGGAACAAGCTGTTCTGTGACAGTCTTTGGAATCACTTTCTTTACAACCTTTGTCACCACATTGTCTTCTCCGTACTCCGTCACATAATTTGTGATCACAACCGGCTTTCTGTCGTCTGCATAGTACGCCCGGAATTCAAATTCCATCGCACCTGCTGCACGCGAATAATCAATTCCATCTGCGCTGTCCATGCCCTCGCCGTCTAAAGTCAATGTCACATAGACATCCGCCGACTCCCCCGGATCCAGAGCTGTCATATAACGATACTCATTCAATTCTGTAATTTCTGCTAAACCTTCGGCACTTGCCACATTTTCCGCATATCCACCGGCATCTGCATCCAGCAAAGATATCCTTCCGGTATCATTGCCGATCTCCACCTGAAACTCATATGCTCCGCCAGACGCTTTTCCTGCTTCTTCCAAAGCATCCGTTGTCTTCTGCGAAATAAAAAAAGATGCCTTATGACTGTTTTGATTCTCAATTTTAATGACAACGGTCCTGCTGTCTCCGGGTGCCATGCCATCAAAAGCACCGGCAAGCTCTGCCTTATCTTTTGTATACACAAGCTGGTTTTCCTCTGTCAGCTGCACAGTATGAATTTCCGCCGCACTGACTACCGATGAAGATCCACAAGTCCAAATAAGCAACAGAACGGCTGCTATGTTTTTTATTTTCATATGCTCCAATCTCCTTCAACCGTTATCTTGTTTCTGAAACAGACAAAATCGTTCCATTTTCATCAAACTCCGGGAACACACCAAGCTCTGCTGCGATCGCATCTTTTGCGTTATTCGCCTGAACTGCCGTAACTTCGTATTCTAACGTATAGACTGCATCTGCAAATCCATTTCCCATAGATTCCTTAAAATAAATTCCGTCCATAAAGTTTGTTGTCGTCTGTTCTGGAGCCAGCGGCTTTGTGTAGTACATCACCATCTGCTCATCATCCTCATACCCGATGATCCAGTCCTGATTATGTACATAGATATCATCTGCCTCCCCTGCACTCACAAGTCCGCCGCTTTTTGTATCCCATGCATGATAAATGACTACTTTTACATACACATCATAACCATCCGGGATATCGTTTTGTACTGCCTTCGGCATGATGATCGTTTCCCCCGGCACGATCGTAACCGGTTCTTTTTCCCCGCCGTCTGCCAGTGCCACAGGTTGATCCCCGATCACCGTGACTCCCACACTCTTAATGGAAATATTTGCCACTGCCTTTTCACTTTTTGTATTCAGAGCTGCAAGCGTTCCGCCAACCATCGTTGCCAGGATCAATACTGCAGCGATTCCCATAAGCATGTATTTTTTCTTCACTCTCCATCTCCTCCGCTCATCCATTGAATTTTTTATAAATCCTTGTGTTATTATAGGTATCCCCGGTCACACAATGGTCACACGAATATTTTATGCAGCAGACCGCACGAAAAATGCACTTTGTTTCTTCAAGTACGCAAAAATACCTCCCGGCAGGTTCGGGGTTGTTACCCGTATCTGCTCAGGAGGTATCCTGTCATTTCAAAAATATTGATTTTTCTTCACATTTTAAGCAATCATTTTATATCCACTATCTCACATAGATATTGGAAAGATTGTCTAAAATCTCTCCTGCAACATCCGGTTTATTCATCGTGTAAATATGCACATGATTGACACCGTTGGCGATCAGATCAATGATCTGCTCTGTTGCATATGCAATTCCCGCCTGACGCATTGCTGCCGGGTTGTCTCCAAACCTGTCTACGATCGCAAGAAATCTCGGTGGAACCATATTGCCGGACAAAGATGTGATGCGTTTGATCTGGCTTGCGTTGGTGACAGGCATAATACCTGCTACAATTGGAACATCTATTCCTTTTTTTAATGCCTTGTACATAAAATTGTATAAAATGTTATTGTCAAAAAACATCTGTGTGGTGAGGAACTCGCATCCTGCATCCACTTTCTCTTTCAAATGGTCGAGATCTTCAAAAATCGTTGCTGCTTCCGGGTGTCCTTCCGGGTAGCATGCACCACCGATACAGAAATCACCCTGTGCTTTGATATCTGCGATCAGTTCACTTGCGTGCTTGTACTGATCCGGCAGCGGAAAATCTGCATTTGCAGGAATATCGCCACGGAGTGCAAGGATATTCTCGATATTTGCTGCCTTTAACTCCTCAATGACAGATGCCACCTTTTCTCTGGTGGAAGAGGCACAGGTCAGATGTGCCAACGCCGGAATGTTATTGTTACGCACTTCCTCTGCAAGCTTTACCGTATAATCAGATGTTCCACCTGTTGCGCCGTAAGTGACACTCATATATGCCGGCTTTAATGCCGCCATATCTTTTACGATATTTTTATAATTTTCCAGCTGCGCACCCTGTTTTGGTGGAAAAAGCTCGCAGGAAATCGTCACTTCATCTTTGTTTAATAATTCTGTTAATCTCATCTTTTTGTTCCTCAATCTTCTTTCTTATATATTAAAAACTTCTCAGTTTATCCGTTCCATCATCCACCGTATTCTCGATTTTTCGTATCTCCACAAAATAGGAATAGTTATCGTTTACTTTTACTTCACAGCGGTCACCTATTTTGTGTCCCAACAATGCTTTTCCGAGCGGCGATTCGTTACTGATCAGATTTTTCAGGGAATTGCCGCGGATGGTTGTGACAATTTTATAGGTTTCTTCCTCGTCATCATCCTCAAAATAGACCGTAACGGTATTGTTCATTCCGACTTCATCATCCGCAGAATCCGTAGAAATAATCTTTGCTGTCCTGATCATTTTCTCCAGATAACGGATACGGCTCTCATTCTGATTTTTGTCTTTTTTTGCTGCATGGTATTCAAAATTTTCACTGAGGTCGCCATGTGCACGTGCCTCTTTGACTGCTTCCAGCGCATTTTTTCTCACAACCAGCTTCCGATACTCAATCTCTTCTTCCATTTTTTTTATGTCCTGTTCGGTCAACTCGTCATACATGAATCCCAACCTCCATTTTCCATCTCTATCGGTACTGATCCTGTACCATTCTCATTATGATCTGCAGATCTGTCTCTTATAAAAACACCTGTTCTAATGCGATTTTCTCCGGCAGACAGCGTTCGATCACACTCCCTTTCCGGCAGACAGACAGCCAGACATCCCGTTTGACATTCCATGTTTTCAGATAATATTCTCCCACCTGTTCTTCCATCGTGGAAAAAGAATCCAAAGACATTGCGATCCCTGTTCCAACCGCCTTGATATAGGCTTCCTTCCTCGTCCATATTCCGGTAAAAGCCTCATCTGTCCAACATTTTTCCAGATATTTCCTCTCATCTTCTGCAAAAAAACGCTGTGCGATCTTCTGTTTTCCGGTGCGCATCAGCTCCACATCCACACCTATATCCTCTGTGCCAAAAGCTGCTGCCACATACATGCCCGAATGGCTGAGGTTAAACATAAGCGGAAGCCGTTCTCCCTGTCCTGTCCCAAGATATGGCTTCCCATTTTCACCATAAACGAATCTTACCTGCTGCAAAGACCGTGTTTGTCCGGTCTGCTCCAACTCTGCTGCAGCAGACGATCCCACAGGTATTGTCTGCGTGTAACCATACTGCCGCAGACCGTATTCCAATAACAAACCTGCCCCAAAGGCACGAAGCCTGTCATCTTCATTTTTACATTGTTTTATTTTCTGTTGTCTGGCGCAGCACAAAAACTCCCACAACTGTGGTTGATCTGATCTGTCACGCAAGGCACTGATATCTGAATAAAACACACGCAGTTTTTTTTGCTTATCCACTACTTCTGATGCTCCTGCAGAACTTCTTTTTTTCGCCTTGTGGAATCCCAGACATTCTGCACACGTCTGGTCACGATCTCCGGAATAAACGGTTTTACAATGTAATCGCTCGCTCCTAATTCCATCGTCAATACCTGTTGTTCTGTTGTATCATCCGCTGTGATGATCACCACCGGAATATTTAAGATCCTTGGATCATTCTTCCTTTCCTGCATAAAAGTCTGTCCATTCATGCCAGGCATCATCAGATCTAACAGGATCATATCCACTTTATAATTCTGTTCCTCTAAAATACGAAGTGCTTCTTCCCCATCTCCTGCCTGCAGGATACGGTAATCTGTTTCAAAAATACTCTCCAGCGATGCCTGGTTAATCTCCATATCATCCACGACAAGCATGGTTTTCTCGTTTACCTCTTCTTCCATCAGTGCAAGACGGTACTTTGCAAGTTCATTGTCCATCTCCCGCTGGACCGTGATATCGTCAATGCAGCCAAAAATAATATGGCGATCCCCTACCCTGTTAATATACTTCAGGCGGAGCTTGATCCAGATTTCCCTGCCAGACTCGAGAAAACGTTTCACTTCACATTCCGCAGTACTTTGATTCTCCACAACCTGTGCAAAAGTATCCATAAACCTTTCTCTGTCAAAGTGATCAATGGATCCCTCAATCTCCTTATGCACACGGTCTGTGTCATGATAGCCAAACAGGTCAAAATAAGCGTCATTTACACGCACCACTTCAATATTTCCATCGCAGTACTCATAAATTGCGGCTGCCTGCATCATGTTGGAGAAAATCATTTCCATCTGCATATTCGCCGTCCAGATGGCATTCGTGTCGTTGGATGTTCTCCTTGTCTCATCGTCTTCAAAGTATGGCTGTTCATACAACAGCTTTTCATATTCTTTTACCGGCATTGGTCTTGCAAAATAATATCCCTGCACATATTCGCATCCGATGCTGTGCAGAAACGATACCTGCTCTTTGCGCTCCGCACCCTCAGCAACGACCGGCATATTCAGCCACTTCGCCATGCGGACTACCGATGCCAGAATGTTTTCACTCCTGCCATCATCTCCGGAACCATCCAGAAACTTCATATCAATTTTCAGGACGTCAACCGCAATATCTTTTAGTACATTCAGCGAGGAATAACCGCTTCCAAAATCGTCCATTAAAATAGAAAAACCTTTTTTCTGCAGCTGCTCCATCATCTCTTTGATTGCTTTTGGGTTTCCTGTATATGCACTCTCTGTCAGCTCTAACTGCAGCCATTCCGGTGGAATATTGTATTTTTCTGTCAGTCCACAGATCACATCCACAATTTTGGGATTATAAAGACTTACACGCGAAATATTGACGGAAACCGGAAATATTTTTCTTCCCTCATCTCTCCATCCCGCAAGCAACTGGCATGTCTTTTCCCAGACATACTGATCCAGCTTCAGGATAAAACCGTTCCTCTCAAATACCGGGATAAATTCTCCCGGCGATATCATCCTGCCATCTGCTGTGATCCATCGCACCAAAACTTCTGCTCCTGCAATGGAATTTCGCTGAAGTTCATATTTGGGCTGCAAATACAGCACAAACTCTTCGTTCTTCAGCGCATTCTTCATATTGTTGATGATGCGCTGCTCCTTGATGATCTCCTCACTCATCTTTTTTGTGTAAAAGAAATAGTTCTGGATATAATTTCCCTTACAGTTTTTGGATGCAAGATTGGCTTTGTCATACATCTCGTTGATGGAAAGATCACGGTTTTTCACAAGATATACCCCGAAGAAAGGTGTGATGTCAAAATCCAGAGGATATTTTTCCATCTGATTCGTGAATTTCTTCACAAAGTCTGTGATCTCTTTCTCATTTTTATAAGAAAAGCATACCGCAAAAATATCTGCCTCAATTCTTCCATAAGTAATATAACGATATTCTTTTTCCACATTCTGCAGATAATCTGCCATATACTTTAATAAATTATCACCCTCATCCATTCCAAAAAAGGAATTGATCAGCTGGAATTTTTCAATATCGATCCTGATGAATGCAAAATCTTCCGTACCGAAAATATTCAGCATATTTCTCGTATTATAAAAGAACTTTGATTTGTTCAAAATGCCGGTGAGCACATCATACTCCGCACGGTACTTTAATTCATCATCCACTCTCATCTGACTGCGCTCGATCACATTCTTTACACGAAAACGCACGATCATCGGATCATAAGGTTTCCGCATAAAATCCCATGCTCCGTATTCCAGACACTTGCACTCGATCTCATCATTGATGCCTCTCAACATCGCGATCACAGGTATATTCTGATATCTTACATCTTTGTGAAAAATTTCTAAGAGTTCCAGTCCGCTCATGTCCGGCATGATCAGGTCAAGAATGATCACAGTTACCGCCTGATACTTCTCCTCTAAAACTGCTAATGCATTCTGTCCATTTTCTGCTTCAAGCACGATATAATTGTCATTTAAAATTTCCCGCAATGCAGTCCTGTTATGTCTTGCATCATCCACAACTAATATTGTATGTTTTCTTGTCATAAACCTTTGTGCCAATCCTTCTCCATTTGTAGTGGTTTCAGCCACCTGTCAAAATCTTTTTTCTTCCGTACATACCATATACTATATGATAACAGACTTATTTTTCCTTTTCAATACAAGAATTTTTATCTGTCGTTTACTTAAAAATCCATGTAAGAGAGATACATCTCCTCAAAATCATTTTCTTCTGCCAGATTGATGACATCTGCCATGGTCTGGATTTTTTCAAGTTCTTCTTTTGAAATTTTGCCAAGTAAA
>OHRS01001071.1_pt1 | contig 10793 bp, 8 predicted proteins | sample 1578441 | NCBI WGS metagenome assembly OHRS01 (sample SAMEA3879592, study PRJEB24766) | human gut metagenome | biome: human-associated habitat; feature: feces | place: USA | collected 1985/1987
AACGCCCTCACTGCGGGGCGGGTACTCACTGATCACGCAGCCCTTCTGCTCGATCTTGTGCCGCAACACCACATTGGCCGCAGGATAGGTGCGGTCGATGGGCACGCCCATCACAGCAATGGTAGGGCAGTTGTTTTTGACAGCAGCGCGGTGCCCGGCGCTGTCCAGCCCGTCCGCAAGGCCGCTGACGATCAAAGCGCCGCTTTGGGCCAGTTCCCCGCCAATGTCCGCCGCTGCGTTCAGGCCGTATTCGGTAGGCTTGCGGCTGCCCACGATGCCCACCGCGCCCGGCTCGTTGAGCCAGAGCGGATCGCCGGTGCAGTAGAGCACCAGCGGCATATCCGGGATGCGGGAAAACGCCAGCGGATAGTCCGGATCGTCAAACGGCAGGATGCGCACACCCAGATCATCGCACCGCATCACCAGCGGGTGGTACTGTTCCGGGGCCAGCTGCTGCGCCCGCAGAGCTGCTGCCTCCCCCGCTGCAAGACGAAATTCTGCCGTATCGCGAGCCTCCCATGCTTCCTGTGCACCGCCAAAGGCATCCAGCACACGGCCCGCGTGAACGCTGGCTGGGCCAAGCACATGGGCCAGCCACAGCCAGCACAGCAGCGGGTCCGGGGCAGGCTCCGGCGGGAAAAGGCTGGTCTGCCCTGCAAGGCCGCTCATAGGCTTTCCTCCCGGAAATGCCACAGCAGGATGCTGCCCGCAATGCCGGCGTTCAGGCTTTCCACCCGGTCGGTCATGGGGATGCGCACCGTGCTGCTGCAGGCAGCAATGGTCTCATCGGTCAGTCCCTGACCCTCGCTGCCGATGACGACGCAGACGCCGCCGGCGCAGCTTGCCTGCGCCGCGCTCAGCGGCTGAGACTTGTACAGCGCGGCAGCAAGGCAGGTGATACCCTTTGCGCGCAGCTGGGTGATGGCATCGGGCATGGCACCGGCTTCGATCACTGGGATGCGCACGGCGGCTCCCATAGAAGCGCGCAGGGTCTTGGGGGCATACACACTGGCACAGCCGTCGCTCAGGATCACACCGTCAAAGCCAAAGGCCGCAGCAGAGCGCAGCAGGGTGCCCACATTGCCGGGGTCCTGCACCCGTTCCAGCGCCAGATACCGCCCGCCGGCCTTCACTTCGTCCAGTGTGTGCACCGGGGTTCGGAACACGCCGAACACCCCCTGATGGGTGCCCACATCGGCCAGCTTATCGGCCACATGGTCTTCCACAAGGTAGTGTTCACCGGGCAGACCAGCAAGCTCCGGGCACTTTGCCATAGCGCTTTCCGTATAAAATAAGGTCTCCAGCTGCGCACCGCGGGCAAGCTCCGGGCAGAGCTTGCGGCCCTCGGCCAGAAAGCGGCCCTCGCTGCGGCGGAATGCCGCGCTGGAAGAAAGGCGGCAGGCGTATTTGATCTTTGCGTTTTCCCGGCTGGTGATTTTTTCGTCCATCGTGTGTATTCAACCTTTCGCTGTACTGTCGTTCAAAAAGTAGTCTGCCGTCTTGTTCAAAAAATGCAAAAAGGGCAGCGTCTGCCACAAAGCGTTCCTGCGGCAGGGCGCTGCCCTGAAAAACATGTTCCCCTGCCGTAAGAACCCCGGATACAAAACGGACGCCCGCGTATACGCGCGGGCGTCACGATTCAAGTTCCTAATCAGGCGTTCTTGACGGTCTCGACCAGAGCTGCAAAGCTCTTGGGATCGTTAATAGCCATCTCAGACAGCATCTTGCGGTTCAGCTCGATGCCAGCCTTCTTCAGACCAGCCATGAAGGTGGAGTAGTTCATGCCCAGAGGACGAACTGCGTTGTTGATGCGGCAGATCCACAGGTTGCGGAACTGGCGCTTCTTCATGCGGCGGCCAGCCAGAGCGTAGTTGCCGCTCTTCATGACCTGCTGCTTGGCCATCTTAAAGTGCTTGCTCTTGCAGCCGTAGAAGCCCTTGGCCAGCTTCAGCATCTTCTTACGACGTTTGTGAGTCATGGTTGCGCCCTTGATACGTGCCATTTTTTATATCTCCTTTAGTTGTCTCAATAGAATGTGTTTGCCTGCGGCTCGCTCTTAGGCGTAGGGCAGCATGCTCTTGATGGTAGCTGCGTTGGTCTTATCAACGTAGCTGGGCTGACGGTAGCCACGGGTCAGCTTGGTGGTCTTCTTGGTCAGGATGTGGCTGCGGAATGCGTGGCCGCGCTTGATCTTGCCGTTCTTGGTCAGCTTAAAGCGCTTCTTAGCGCCGGAGTGCGTCTTCAGTTTCATCTTAGCCATTTTAGTTTCCTCCTAAAATTAGTCCTTATTGGGTTTCGGGATCAGCAGAATGGACATCGTGCGGCCCTCGAGCACCGGCGGCTTATCGGTGGATGCCTGAGGCAGAGCCTCGGCAAAACGTTTCAGCACGTCTGCGCCCAGAGCACTGTGCGCCATTTCACGGCCGCGGAAGCGGATCGAAACCTTAACCTTGTGGCCAGCTGCCAGGAACTTGGCAGTCTGGTTCAGCTTGGTATTGAAGTCGTTGGTGTCAATGTTGAGCGAAAGGCGGGTCTCTTTAACTTCGACCACCTTCTGGTTCTTCTTGGCTTCCTTCTCCTTCTTCTGCTGTTCAAAACGGTACTTGCCGTAATCCAGCACCTTGCACACAGGCGGAACAGCCTGCGGTGCGATCTTGACCAGATCCAGACCAGCATCTTCAGCAGCGCGCATGGCCACCTGAATGGACACAACGCCCTTCTGCTCGCCGTCTGCACCGATCAGACGGACCTCACGGTCACGGATCTGACCGTTGATCTCCAGTTCCTTCGACTTTCCAGCGGTAGCGATAATGAATGCACCTCCAAACAAAATCCATTTTGTTGCAATATTTGGCATAGAAAACGCGGCCGCCCATTTTCAGGACAGCCGCGCAAAAATTCACTCAAAGCTGCAGTCCACTCATAATGAACTGCCTTCAGGTATAGCCCGGGGGATCTTTCCCTCGCAAGGCGAGCGCGGCACAGGCCGTAGCTGCTTTCTTTACTCGGTTATTCTACCACAGGCAGAAAGCGCTGTCAAGCACTTTTTATGCGTTTTGCGGGAAAAATATGATTCAACTCCTTCAGTCGCACTTCGTGCGCCAGCTCCCTCAAGGAGGGAGCCTTTGGCAAAAACGGGAAGCCTGCCGGACTGTCAAAGCCTCCCTCCATGAGAAAGACTTCCCCCGGCCGGGGGAAGATGTCACGCAAGTGACAAAAAGGGGATCAGTGGCATCGCGCAGCGATGACGGAAGGAGTTTACACCTCGATCAGCCTCCCCAGCTCCAGCGAGTAGATGCCCTTATACGTTACCTTCTTCGGCGCAAAGCGCTTATCGATGGCAAGGGCATAGAGGTTCAGCTGCGGGCGGTAGGCGCTCAGGAAGTCCGCTTCGGTCTTGCGGCGGTCGGTCTTGTAATCCAGCAGTTCCAGATGATCCGGGAACACCAGCACAAGGTCTGCAATGCCCTGCACCAGCACCTGCTCATCCTGCACGGCGGCGGCTTCCTGCGCGGAAGCTCCCTGTGCCGTCAGCACGGCCGACGCGGGCAGCGCCGTGATGAAGGCCAACTCCCGCAGCACCTTTTCGGCTGCGCAGATCTTTGCAAAGGCTTCGCTCTCGGCAAAGCGGCGGATGCGGCCTGCATTGAGTTTTTCCGCAATTTCCGGGGCCACCAGCCGGGTGTCCACCTGCCGCTGGCGCTCTGCAAGGATGGCTTCCTCCAGCGTGCCCGCCGCTTTGGCAGCAGCAAGGGAGGCAAAGTCCGCATGTTCCAGAAAAGCGTGCAGAGCCGTGCCCATCTCGGCGGCGGTCAGTCCGTCTTTGGAGAGAAAGGCAGGGCGTTCCAGCGTGGTCTGCTCGGCCTTGTGCACGATGCTGGTCACGCTGACCTTGGCGGGCACCGCAGCCAGTTTTGCCGCCGGATACCGCCATGCAAAGCCCTCCTGCAGCTGAGCCACCAATGCCGGGTCTGCCGGGACAGGCTCTGCCGCTTCCGGTTCCTGTTCCGGTGTTTCCGGCTCCGGCTGAGCTTCCTGCACCGTGACCATGATTTCGCTTTCCGTAAACACAAAGGGCAGTTCCAGATCTCCTGCCAGCCGCCGCAGCGGCCCGCCGAAGGGATGCACCAGCAGCGCTGCACGCAGCCAGTCGGCAAAGCTGCCCGCCTGCTGGTTCAGCGTTTCTCCCGCGCCCGCAGCAAGGAATGCTGCCGCCTTGGCAAAGGGATTGCCGGTCTTGGTCATGCCCAGCGGCACCGTGAGGATCAGCTTATCCTGTGCACGGGTGAGCGCCACATATAAAAGGCGCATCTGCTCGCTGCGCGTTTCCTGTGCATGGACGCTGGCAAGGGCTGCGTAGGCTGCAGTCTTGTACATGCTCTCGCCCTGTTCCGGGCGCAGGCGCAGGCCCGCGCCGTATTCCCGGTGCAGCAGCACCGGCTGGTAAGTGTCGCTCAGGTTGAAGTGCCGGGCCGTGTCGCCCACGAACACCACCGGGAACTGCAGACCCTTGGAGCGGTGGATGGTCATAATGGTCACACAGCCAGGCCGCGCACCGCCGGGCACAGTGTCCTGCCCGGTAGAACCGGCCTGCGCCGCCGCGTCGATGGCACGCACCAGCGCCGAGATGCCGTTTGCACCGGTCTGTGCACAGAAAGCCGCAAAGCGCCGGGCATCTTCCCGGCGGTGCGCACCGTTTTCCAGTACGCCCAGCGCAGCAAGATAGCCGGTGGAGACAAAGATCTCTTCCAGCAGCTGTTCTGCCGGGGCACTGCGGGCCATGCGCCGCAGTGCGGTGAGTCTGTCATAAAAGTCTTTCACCTTTTGGGTGAACGGAGTTTCATCACCATTCTGCACCACCTGCAGCACTGCACCGTACAGACTCATGCGGGAAGCCCTTTTGCCCGTTTCCTTCGCGCCCTGTTCCTCCTGCGCCTTTTTCTGCATTGCGGCGCTCTGGGCACGCAGGCGTACAAGGTCGTCGTCCGTAAAGCCGAACATCGGCCCCAGCATGGCGGCGGCAAGGTAGATATCCTGCGCCGGGTTGTCGATGACCTTCAAAAGCGAGATCAGCGGCCGGATGTGCGCTGCTTCCATCAGGTTTTCGCGCGCATCCGCATACACCGGGATGCCCCGGGCCGTGAGCGCTTCCTCATAAGCGAGGAAGTCGCCGCGCGCCGCCAGCAGGATGCAGCAATCCTCGTACTGCACCGGGCGGGTGGAGCTGCCGTCCCGCACTGGTTCGCCGTTTTTCACCAGTTCTTCAACGCGCTGGGCGATCCACGCCGCGTCGGTCTCAGCGGTGTCGTCGGGCAGGAAGTGCGCTTCCACGCTGCCGGCGTATTCGCCGGGTGCACCGCACACCAGCCGCTGGCCGTCGTTCGCATCCAGCGCCAGCAGAGCGTTTCCGCCTGCCGTACCCCCCTCCGGGCGGGGGCGGGCAGTGCCGCTGGGCAACGGTGCCCATGCGTTCAGCTTAGCCCGGAAGATGCTTGGGTCGGCCTGACGGAAGCGGTAGATGCTCTGCTTCAGGTCGCCCACAAGGAACAGGTCATCCCCCGCCGGGGAAGCAAGGCAGCGGTAAATGGCATCCTGCAAAGCGTTCGTGTCCTGATATTCGTCCACCATCACGGCGGCATAGCTGTGCCGGATGCTCTGGCACAGCGGGGTGCACACGCCATCCGGTGTGCGCAGCAGCCGCAGGGCCTGATGCTCAAAATCGCTGAATTCCAGCAGCTTGCGCTCCTTTTTCTTTGCCGAGAAGCGGGCATCAAAATCCCGCACGGCGGCAAACATCGCCCGCAGCCGGGGCAGGGCCGCTCTGCGGTCCGCTTCGGCTTCCTCCTCGCTGCAGGAGACAAGCTCCGTAATGTGCTCAAACAACTTGGCAGCTTCGTCTGCGCGGGTCCTGACCGCCGCCTTATGATCGCCGGTCAGCCGTTTTTTCATGCCCTTGAAGCCGGGCATCTCCTCCATGCCCAGCACATAGGGTGTCAGCTTATCGTACAGCGGTGTCCACTGCCCTGCCGCAGCCAGCCGTTCCATCTCGCCCAGCAGGGCGGCGGCGCTTTCCAGCCGGGAGAGCGGCTCTGCAAATTTATCGTTGACACCGGCCACGGCCTTTGCCTTGGAAGCAGCGGTCTTGCCTTTTTCCTCGGCCTGTGCCTGTGCAAGGACAAAATCTTCCTTACAGTCTGCCAGTGCTGCCGTCAGCAGTTCCCGCGCGGCCTTTGCGCAGCGGGCCGCTTCCGCCAGCAGCAGGTCATGCCAGCAGGTAAAAGCAAAGCCGTTTTCCCGCTGCCATGGTGTCAGATATTCGTCCAGCCTGCGGTCGTAGTCCGGCAGAGCGCGCAGAAAATCGTACACATGCAGGATGGTATTGCCTGCGGCCTGATCGGTGCGGCCCTTTCCGTAAAGGTCTGCAAAGGCACAGAAGTCCGGGTCGCGGTAGGCATTTTCCAGCGTTTCGGCCAGCGCCGAAGCCCGCAGCACCTCCACGCTGCCGGGATCTGCCGGGGCAAAGTCCGGCGGGATGTCCAGTGCCTGAAAGTGCTTGTGCAGCAGGTCCAGACAGAACGCGTCAATGGTGCAGATGGGTGCGCGCTGCAAAAGCATCCGCTGGCGGCGCAGGCTCGTGTTGTGGGGCTGCTGCTGGCTGAGCCGCAGCAGTGCCTGCCCGATGCGTGCCCGCAGCTCTGCCGCCGCCGCATTGGTAAAGGTGACGATGAGCAGTTTGTCCGCATCCACCGGGTGGTCCGGATCGGTGATGAGCCGCACGGCGCGTTCGGTCAGCACGGCTGTTTTGCCGCTGCCCGCCGCTGCGCTCACCAGCAGCGCACCACCCCGGTCCTCAATAGCAGCGCGCTGGGCCGGGGTCCATTTGGGTTCACTCATGCCTGCTCACCTTCCTTTCCGTCGTCGGCTTCTTCCGGCTCAAAGGGTTTGGCCGGGGCTTCCAGCGCACGCTCACCGATGCCGGTCTCGTGGCAGCAGATAAAGCTGTAGTCGCACCAGACGCAGGGGTTCCTGCCCGCCCCGGCCACCAGCGGTTCCGCAGCGATCTGCCCATCGTAAAGCTGCTGGCCCATCTGGGTGACAAGATCATCCAGATGCAGCTGGATGCGGTTGAGCTTTGCAATATCGGCACGCTTATCCTTCTGGCTGGGGCTGGGTACACCGTTGCGGTAGCCAAAGGGCAGGTAGCGGCCCGTCTCATCCGCATCCATGGCATCGAACACCTTCTGCTCGTCCCTCACAAGGCCGTCCAGCTCGTACTGCACGTCCTGCTGTGCCTGCTGGCGGTTGGTGGTCTTGGGGGCCGGGCCTGCCGGTTCCGCGCCGGTAAAGCGGCCGCTCTTATCCCGCGTCAGGCTGAACAGATACAAAAGCATCTGGCAGTCCAGCCCACAGTATACCTCTTTCAGGTTCAGTTTTTTGGTGCCGGTCTTATAGTCCACCACCCGCACCCAGCGGGTGCCGTCTTCCTCCACCCACTCGTCGGCACGATCCACCGTGCCCACCAGCTGCACGGTGCGCCCGTCCGAGAGATGATACACCTGCCCGGGCACGGCGTCCTCCCCGGAGCCGATGCGCAGCTCACAGGCTGCCGGGTGGAAGCAGGACTGCTTCTGTTCGTCCCGCAGATAGCACAAAAGGCTTGTCATGCTTTTTTTGAGCCGCGAGAGCAGATAGGCGAACCGGGCTGTATCCTCCGGCAGATAGCGCTTTGCATATTCGTCCACCAGCAGGCTGGCAAGGCCTGCCATGGCTTCATCGTCCAGCTCCAGAAATGGGGCCAGCCCGGCGCAGGGATTATCCGCATCCGGGTGCGGGTCCAGCGCCATCTGCAGCACCCAATGCATCAGGGTGCCGCTCTGGTCGGCAGAAAGCTCGGCCCGTCTGCGGGGCTTCAGGCCCAGCACATACTGCAAAAAATAGCCGTAACGGCAGGTATAGTATTTTTCCAGCTGGCTGGGCGAAATGCGCAGCCGCTGCCCCAGCAGGCCGCTCAGCGCGGACAGGTCGTTCACCTGCCGGGGCGGGTCCTCCTCCATGCGCTGCAGCAAAGCAAGGCCCCGGGGCGCATCCGTCTGCGGCAGACGCAGCGCCTCAGTCAGGCTGGCGCGTTCCGTGTCGGTCAGCGGCCAGCCGCCCAGCGTATCCAATGCATCGGCGGGGGAAGCTCCAGCTCCGGTGCCGCCGGGTGCAGGGCCTCCACGATGGGTTCCAGCGCTGCGCACAGGGTCTTGCCCTGCCCCTTGGGCCAGCTGAGCCACAACCCCTTTGCCGGTGCGGTGAGGGCTTTGTAAACGCACACCTGCTCGCGCACCACGCGGTTCTCAAAGCAGTCCGGCAGATCGATCTGCTTTGCCATCAGAACATCGCGGTCGGCGTGGGTCAGAAGGCCCGTCTCGGACGGTGCACAGGGAAATTCGCCCTCCGCAAGGCCCAGCACGAACACATAGTCCGGCGCGTCCAGACGCATTTTGCCCGCGCTTGCCAGCACCACGGCATCCAGCGTCTGCGGGATGTGCCCAAGGTCCGAAGAGCGCAGCAGCAGGCTGAACAAGTCCTCATATTCTGCAAAGGTCACACCCTGCCCGCCCAGCAGGTGGGCCATCTCGTTGAGCAGCTGCATCACCACGTTCCACTCGCGGGCCGCTTCCTCTGCCGCCGGGATGCCCCGGGCAGTGCGGACGGCTTCCACCAGCGCTGCCTGCTGCTCTTCTGCACCCAGCTTTTTCAGGCAGAAATACAGTTCCCGGCTGATCTGTTCGGCGCTGCCGCCCCGCACCTTGCTGCGCAGTTCGTCCACGGCTGTTACCAGCAGCTGGCGGGCAGTCTCGGCATCCTCCAGCGTTTTTGCATCCTCATCGGACAGTTCATTTTCGCCGAAGCCCTTGGGGCTTTTCTCAAATTTTGTGCGCCATGCCGCCGCATTGGGTGACCAGGTATAGGCATAGTTTTCCAGCGCGCAGACCTGCGGCTCGGTCAGAGCGCACAGGCCGGTCTTGGCAAGAATGGTCAGGTTTTCGGTCATATCCGCACCGCGCAGCAGTGCCAGCAGTGCACGCACCGCCGTAGCCGGGGCGCTGAACTCCGGGGTGGTGGGTTCATCGCAGTAAAGCGGGATATCTGCCATGCGGAACTCGTACCGGATGGCCGCACGGTAATCCGGGATATTGCGGCAGACCACGGCCATTTTGCCGCAGCGCACGCCCTGCCGCATCAGGCGGCGGATGGCCGCAGCGGTGCAGCGGGCTTCCTCTTCCCGGCTGGCAGCGGCAAACAGCCGCACCTCCGGCGCAGCGGGCGGCACCTCACAGGTGCCAGTCTCCAAAAGCTCTGTCACAGCCGCAAGGCCGGGCGCATCCTTATGGCGCAGGTCGCGGCGCAGCAGCTCCGGCACTGCCGCATCAGCACCGTTTTTGCGGGCCAGCTGCCGCAGCTGTGCGGCCACCTGCTTTGCGCCGGAAAAAAGCCCCATATCCCCCGGCACCATGGGCGCACCGTCGTCGCACAGGGCCACCGTGACGGTGGGCAGCGCCGCCAGCATCGCGCCCATCAGCCGCTTTTTGGGTGCGTTGAAGGTATCGAACTCGTCAATGAACACTTCCCGCTCCCGCAGAAAGTCCGGCAGTTCGCCCCGGGCAAGAGCGGCTTCCAGCCGGTCAGCCGCCAGCTCCAGCCGGTCGGCGGGGTCCATGCCGGTGCCCGCCAGCAGCGTTTCGTACCCCTGAAAGATCAGTGCCAGCTCGCTCAGCTTGCCGCTTTCCGGCCCGCAGTCCGGCGCAAGCTCTGCCAGCTGTGCGCCGGAAAGGCCGGCACTTTTCAGCTCGTCGATGGTCTGGGCCGCCATCTGGCAGAAGGCCGCACTGCGGCGGTGGCGGTAGTAGTAATGCACATGATCCTGCAGCTCTTCCAGCGCGCGGCGCACCAGCACGGCGCGGCCCGCGTCCGAAAGGGTCTGCACCGCCGCGCCGCCCTCGGCAGAGAGGATGCGCTCGGCCAGACTGGTAAAGGAAAAGCTTTCCACCATGCCGGAAAGAGCATCGCCCAGTTCCCGGTAGATGCGGCCCTCCGTGCTGGAAGTGAACTGTTCCGGCACCAGCAGGATGCTGCGCCGGCCCTGTTCGGCCCGGGCGCGGATGCGGGAATAGAGCAGCGTCGTTTTGCCGCTGCCGGAGCCGCCTAAAACCAGTTTGAGCATGGGGCACTTCCTCCTAAAAAAACGATCTGTGTTTATTGTAACACGAAAATCCTCTCAAAAAAAGTGTGATTCTCTACCTTTTAGCCTGCAGCTGTGGTACACTTGAACCGACAAACTTTTCCACACAAGAGAGGAAGCCTGTATGAAAATTTTAGCTGTTGATTACGGCGACAGCCGCACCGGCCTTGCCACCTGTGACCGCACCGAGTTCCTTACAACGGCCATCACCCCGCAGATCACCCTGAAAGCCCGCAACAAGGTAGCCGCCCGGGTATGCGAGGTGGCAGAGGAGATCGGCGCCGAGCTCATCGTCATCGGTCTGCCGCAGTGCGGGCAGCCCGGAAGGAGCTCCGACGGTACCGCCATCGTTGGCGTCCCATCTGTCGGCGGCGTCAGCACACCGTCCGCTACGGTGAAGCCCTGCGCTTCGACCATCGCGCGGACGGTTTTCTCGTTGTCAAACGTCTCCTGACAGCACGGCTCACTGCACTGGAACAGGCCGTAATCGCCCTGCGTGTAAAACAGCCGCTTCTTATCAAAGCCTGCTTTCTGAAAGCAGTGATCCACGTTGGTCGTGATCACG
>OHRS01001074.1_pt1 | contig 10759 bp, 8 predicted proteins | sample 1578441 | NCBI WGS metagenome assembly OHRS01 (sample SAMEA3879592, study PRJEB24766) | human gut metagenome | biome: human-associated habitat; feature: feces | place: USA | collected 1985/1987
CCCCGGCAGTAAAGATCATTATCATTATCAACGTACTCGTTTTCCTGGCCATAAACATGATCGGCCAGAGATCGAACGTTGATCTTGTCAATATACTTGGAATGCACTTGCCTCAATCCCAGTATTTCCAAATCTACCAGTATATCACGCATATGTTCACGCAAGAAGGGCTTACTCACCTTTTCTTTAACATGTTTGCCGTGTTCATGTTCGGCCGGATACTGGAATCGGTATGGGGTACCAAACGTTTTATTATTTACTATTTTGTTACCGGATTAGGCGCTGCCGCACTCCACTCGCTGGTAAGTTTGTACGGTCTGCACAATATGCAGGAACAATTCTACGCATTCCAAAGTACTCCCGACGCAGGAGTCTTTGCAGAATTTGTGCGTTCTCATGTAAGCAACCCTAGATTGCTTTCGGAACTCATGCAATTCGTCGATGCTTGGAATGCCGCTCCTGCCAGTGCCCAATTTGCCGGACAGGCAGAATATTACATGCAAGGTATAATTCAAGCCTACACCAATGTCCCGACGATCGGAGCTTCTGGAGCAGTCTTTGGTATATTGCTGGCATTCGGAATGTTATTCCCGAACACGGAGTTATACTTGATGTTCATTCCGATCCCGATCAAAGCGAAGTATTTCGTACTTTTGTACGGTGCCGCAGAATTGTTCTTCGGTTTACAGAACTCGGTAGGTGACAACGTGGCTCACTTCGCACACTTGGGTGGTATGCTCTTCGGTTTCTTCCTGATTCTTTATTGGCGAAAACACAGCAAGAAGTTTTACTAGAAAAAGATAGGTTATGTACAACAGGGCGTATGGATCGAATTTTTCAGGTGGAATCTGGAATGGGATAAAGAACTCCTTCAAACAAGGAACGGCACTTACCCGCCTGATCTATATCAATATCGGAGTTTTTCTCGTCATCAAGCTTCTGGAAGTATTCTTCGTACTGGCTGGACAACGGGGATTTGAACAACTCCTGTTGCCTTACGTGGGAGTTCCCGCACTACCGGAACGTCTGCTTTACACGCCGTGGACGATAATTACCTATATGTTCACCCAGTTCGGGTTTCTACACTTGTTGTTCAATATGCTCTGGCTGTACTGGTTCGGTTCGATCTTTCAAAACACGTTCTCCAGCCAGAAACTCACGGGAGTGTATCTCCTTGGGGGAATTACAGGGGCTATCATTTACATGGCAGCCTACGCCTTGTTTCCCGCTTTCGAGTTTGAACGTTACCAGTCGTGGGCCATCGGGGCCTCGGCATCCATCATGGCCATTGTGTTCGCCGTGTGTACTTACCATCCGAACTACAAGATATATGTGTTTCTGATCGGTCCGGTGAAACTTATTCATCTAGCGATCTTCACGGCTGTCATAGATCTTCTAAGTATCCCCAGCGGTAATGCGGGAGGGCATATTGCCCACCTCGGGGGAGCCTTGTTCGGTTATCTTTTCACCTTGTCTTTCCGTCGCAATCTCGATTTGACCAAAGGACTTTCATCCTTCTTCACCAAGTTAGGCAACAGCCGCCCATTCCGGAAGAAGACCATGAGAGTCAAGTACAAAAAGAAAGTCTCGGACATGAATGACATGGAGTATAACGAGTACAAAAAACGAAAAGACGACCGCATCAACAGCATCTTGGACAAAATCTCCAAACATGGTTATGAAAGCTTGACAAAAGAGGAAAAGGAGATACTGTTCAAATCAAAAAGTAATTGAATATGGGAGATTATAAATCATCATTAAATTTAAAATTAATTGGGTCGATTATTTGACATTATCATGAGAATTGTCACGATCATCGCCATGATCGGATTATTTGGGAGCTATACCGCACCCTATATTAATCCTAACGTGTTTTATTTTTCATCCCTGCTAGGCTACACCTATCATTATTTATTGATTGTAAATATTATCCTGCTGCTTTACTGGATTGCACGCTGGAAAAAGATAGCTATTCTATCCATACTGATTATCGCAGCCGGGTACCCGTTAATTACCACTTACTATGGATTGAACCCGCAAACTGTACCCGATGCCCCCCACAACCTTTCCATCATGACTTACAATATCCAGATGCTAGGGATAGGTGAAAAGGATGCACCGGCAAAGATCGTGGACTATATTAACAATAGTGATAACGATATTGTTTGTATGCAGGAATTTCCTCAACGGGAAGCCTCTTTCAAAAAATTCCCGGCTTACCCGTATTATCACCGCCATCGGGATGTTGCGCTCGTCTCCCGCTATCCGATTATTAACAAAGGTGTGATTAATTTCGACAAGGGACATTCGGCCGCCTGCGTTTATGGAGACATTACCATCGGTAAAGACACGATCCGGGTATACTCTATACATCTTGAATCCTACCGGTTAGGCAAAAATGAACAGCAGATATACAAGAAACTCACCAGTGGCAACACGCAAAATGCCACGCAAGGCGTCAAGACGATATCTTCTCGTCTGGTTACCGCCAACCGGAACCGGGCAAAACAGGCGCAAATAATAAAAGATCATATGCAACAATCCCCCTACCCGGTTATCATTTGCGGGGATTTCAACGATACCCCGATCTCCTTCGCCTACCACACGTTGTCCGAAGGGATGAAAGATTGTTTCATCGAAAAAGGACGTGGCCTCGGAAACACGTATATCGGGGAGTTCCCCTCGTTCCGTATTGACCACATCCTGCACACACCAACACTCGGCACCGTATCTTATACCCGTGATACCGTTAAGTATTCCGATCATTATCCGGTGCAAAGTGATATTCGATTTTAGATTTCAAATTTCAATAAATTATTCCCAACCATTTTCTATTTTCAAATATTTATCTATATTTGCAACCACAAATGGGGAATTAGCTCAGTTGGCTAGAGCGTTTGAATGGCATTCAAAAGGTCGTCGGTTCGATTCCGATATTCTCCACGAATAGAAATAAGATGCTAATATTCAGCATCTTATTTCTATCTTACTTCTTTCTAAATTTACTTTTTTAAGAATTAAGCCTACAACGTATCAATTCCTCCTTCTCGAAACCAACTTGGGATTATCTTATATGTACTTTATTCTCCGGGCTATAAACAAACGCTACCACGAGCATCTTTCCCACCGTGAAAGAATTACCATAACATAATTAACGACGCTTTCCCGAAAAAAAGAATAACGGATTAAACTCGTTGTCCTTTTTTTCGTAAATTAGCCACAAATAAAAACTGGAGTTTATGGAACAGGAGCGCCAAGAAGAGAACCAGAAACTGACAAAAAAAATCAGCCCGTATAAAATCATATACCCCATCATTATCGGGTTGGCCGTGGTCTCTTACATGTTATATAAAGAATTCGATCCCAAAGCATTTGACATGATCACCTTTACATGGAACACCGTGTTCTGGTTATTCGTTGCCGTCCTGTGCATGGCCATTCGGGATTTCGGGTATGTCATTCGAATTAAAATACTATCGGGAGGAAAATTGAACTGGATTCAGTCCATCCGGATCATATTCCTCTGGGAATTCACCTCGGCCATAACTCCCTCCGCTATCGGGGGAACCAGCCTAGCAATCCTTTTCGTGCATAAAGAAGGAATCGGGGTCGGGAAAAGTTCCGCCATGGTCATGGCAACCTCCTTTCTTGATGAATTGTACTTCATCATCATGTTTCCACTCATACTGCTGTTCGTCAACCACCAAGCACTGTGGGAAATGCCGGACACTACGAAAGCCGTGGCCGACGGGTTAATTCTCGTCGCCATTATCGGATATGGAGTGAAACTTGCCTACCTACTCGTGTTAAGCTACGGGTTATTCAAGAACCCACGGGGCTTGAAATGGCTAATCATGAAATTATTCCGGTGGCGTATTCTCCGTAAATGGCGTCATGATGCCAACGAGGCCGGAACCGATATTATCCGGAATTCCCACGAATTAAGAAGTATGCCGTTCTCCTTCTGGTTAAAAACATTCGGAGCCACCTTCTTCTCGTGGACAGCACGTTACTGGGTGGTAAATGCCATTCTCGTGGCTTTTTGGTTCGGACGTTATGATTGGGCGCAACATTTTCTTATCTTTGCACGACAACTCGTCATGTGGATCATGATGCTGGTAAGCCCGACACCAGGTGGTAGCGGTTTCGCGGAATTCGTCTTCTCCAAATACCTAGGGGAATTCCTTCCGAGCGCCGGGGTTGCCATAGCGATGGCTATTTTATGGAGGCTCATCAGCTACTACCCTTACCTGTTTATCGGGGCATTTATCGTACCGAAATGGATTGCCCGTAGTTTTGGCAAGACATCGAAGAAAACGAAAACGAACAATTAAAGATTTAACGTGCTAAGGAATAGAAATCATGGGACTATTTAAACAACCAGAATATCGCCGTTTCAACCCGAAACCCCGCTATTGGGACCCGGAGGCTGAAGCCAGAAAAGAACGAGAGAAACGCATTCGCACAGAACTGGGTCTGCCGGAAGAGGGAGATGAATATATTCCCGATGTCAGAGCTGGATTGCAAAAGGAGTATGCTAAACGTAAAAGTGAACGTGGTGGATTGCGCCTCGGTTACGCAACCCGTCTCTTTATGATACTCATCATTATATTGATCGCAATCTTTTATTTGGCGACTTACAAGATTGATCTTATCATGAAATTATTCTAAGGATTCCGGTATGGCAGACGTGATTCAATTATTACCCGACTCGGTAGCGAACCAGATTGCGGCAGGAGAGGTCGTACAACGTCCGGCCTCCGTGGTGAAGGAATTAATGGAAAATGCCCTTGATGCCGGGGCTACAAAAGTACAAGTTATCCTAAAGAATGCGGGCAAAGGATTCATCCAGGTCATTGATGACGGGAAAGGAATGTCCCCGAGAGATTCCCGCATGGCTTTTGAACGCCATGCCACATCCAAAATATCCTGCGCACAGGATTTGTTCAATATCCGCACGATGGGATTCCGCGGAGAAGCCCTTGCATCGATTGCATCCGTGGCAGAAGTGGAATTACGCACCAAACGGGAAGAGGATGAACTGGGCACCTACCTCTTCGTGGCCGATTCTGAATTAAAAAAACAGGAAAATATCAATTGTTCCCGGGGAACAAATATGCTAGTTAAAAACCTGTTCTACACGATTCCTGCCCGGCGAAAATTTCTGAAATCGGACACCACGGAACTCCGTAATATTACCACGGAATTCTTACGGGGAGCCCTTACTGCCCCGGATATTGCGTTCACGCTCGTCAACAACGGAAATGAAATATACAACCTGCCCGCATCCGGCTTGCGCCAGCGCATCGTAAATGCCTTCGGGAAAACGATTAATACAAAACTACTTCCGGTTAATTGCGAAACGGGGATCGTCACCATCAATGGTTTCGTGTGCATCCCCCAGCACGCCCGGAAAACTTACGGGGAACAGTATTTTTTCGTGAACAACCGGTTTATGAAACATAACTTTTTCCATAAAGCAATCACGGAAGCCTATGCCGGCTTGATTAGCGGAGACATGATTCCCTCGTATTTCCTTTATTTCACGGTGGATCCTTCCATCATAGATGTGAACATCCACCCGACAAAGACAGAGATCAAATTTCAAGACGAGAGTGCTATATTCCAGATTGTACTGGCCAGCGTGAAAGAGGCTTTGGGAAAATTCAACGTAACCCCGACAATTGACTTTGACACGGAAGACAAGGTTGACTTCACAATTCCCGACTCACCGATTCTCCCGAAGGTCCCCAAGGTCAGTTATAACCCCCATTACAACCCGTTCAACTATTCCACCTCGATCTCGAAAGAAGATTCAAATTTCGAACAGTTAGGCGGTAATAGTTCACGCCAGGACTTCGAAGCCCGGCACAAGGAACAAGTTCCCGCGAACTGGGATACACTCTTCGCCGGATTGGAAGATAAAATCGAAGAGGTACAAACTGAAATACCAGAAATGGCAGAGAAACAAGAGGATCACGAAGGAATCATCTCTTTCGTGCAAATGAAAGGCAGGTTCATTGTCACGCCCGTTCATTCCGGCTTGATGTTTATTGATCAGAAACGGGCGCACGAACGGGTGCTATACGAACGTTATCTGGAAACCTTGTCACACCAACAAATCTGCGGACAAAAAAGCCTGTTTCCCGAAACACTGGAACTCTCGGCTGAAGATTTCCTACTCGTAAAAGAAATCATGGACGATCTGGCCATGTTAGGTTTTGAACTCGGAGAATTCGGAAAGAATTGCTACGCCATCTACGCCACCCCGTCCGACTTGTCAACTTCTCGCGGAAAAGAAGTGCTTATCAGCCTTATTGAACATTACAAGAACACGGAAGGTTCAATCCGGGATAAAATGAGAGAGCGCATAGCCCTATCGCTCGCAAAGGCGGCATCGCTGGATTACAATACCCCACTGGACAAACAGGAAATGAGCGATCTGTTCGACAACTTGTTTGCCTGCCAGCACCCCAATTACACGGCTGACGGCAAGACAATCATCCACATTCTGAAAAATGAGGACGTGACCCAGTGGTTTAAATAAAAAACTATTTTTCTTTCAGATAAGCCCGCAACGTTTTCGCTGTTTCGGGATCAGAAGGTCGTGACATATCCGAATTGATAATACGTCCATCCGGAGCGATCAAAATAAAACGAGGGATTCCGCGAATCATGTAAAAATCCATGAAAGAACGATCACTCCCCATATATAATTGTACTTCTCCCTTAGGATTCTCCCGCACCCGCTTTTCCCAGACTGCACGGTCATTATCACAAGAAACAGCCACAAACACGATATTTTCATCTTCAAACTCTTTCTCCAGTTTCTCCCAAGCCAGATTTTCATAACGACAAGGAACACCCCAAGTAGTCCACACGTTAATGAACAGGTATTTCCCCCTGAAATCTTCCAATTCGACAGCTTGCCCGGCAATATCCGTAAACATAAAATCAAAAGCAGGACTACCGGAGACAATTTTCGCACAACGATCATAAATCTCTTGAAACCGTTTCCGCAATGTCGGGTCCTTCACGTAAAAATCATACACCCGCAAGACATCATCAATATGCTCATCAATTCCCACACCAAGCAAATAAGCATAAGCGTAATGATCGATCAGGAACTCCACCAACGTCTCGTTCGTCAAATGGTGAATCACGTAATCAAACTGCGCCATCACTTGTTTGTAGGCATCCAACTCCTTCATGTGGTACGTACTGATCAACGAAACCAAAGACGCCATTCCTTCCTGGTACTCCTTTAGAACCAATAACTTCTCATCCTCTTTAATCAATTTTTTGATACAGGAAAGATAAGCGGTATCCGGCTGATAATCCGTGTTTCCCGTACTCCAAGCATGATACAAAGGGTAATTTTCCAACGCTTTATAAGTGGAAAACTTGATCCGGTTCCGTTCCATCTCAGTAAAAGCGGCATCGAAACCCATGGTATCCAGATAATGAAACTGCTCTTGAATCAAGTCCTTCAACCGGCCTAAAAACTCCGGGGCATTCAATTCATAATCGACAGACAGATTCTTCATGACCTGACTATTCAAATAACTATTCTTGGGTGAGCCGTCTCCTTCAAAACGGATATTCCCTTTAGCATGATCCCCGTAAATATATATTTGTAATGTCGTTCCGCCTTCAATAAACAAAGGAAGACGATCCTTTCCATATTTTAACGTTGCGTATCCGCATTCGCCCCCTGTCAGCATCAATTTGGCGTAGCCGGAGTCATCCACTTCAATTTCCCGTTCCACCCCGTTAACCATCAGCTCCGGCTGTATCCCCGAAGACCCGATAAGATTAAACTCCACAACCGTTTTCCGGGTATTACAACACCACATCAATAATATCAAGATCAATATTATGCCTCCAAATTTTCCCATTATCTAACGCACCAATGTTACAATTTGCTAAATTAATTATAAATTCTTTTAACCCGAGTTAATGTCCTGACTTTAACTTTTTATTAACGTATCATACCTTGTTATTTAAATCAAGTCCAAATAGCTTTACACACGCTTAAAATGATTAAAAATATGAACAACATGGATAAAAAACAGGCCCTGCATTACCACGCAATGGGACGTCCCGGAAAGATTGAAGTCGTTCCGACAAAACCACATAGTACACAATATGATCTTTCACTGGCCTATTCTCCAGGGGTAGCGGAACCCTGCCTAGAAATCCAGAAGAATCAAATTGATGCCTATAAATACACAGCCAAGAGCAACTTGGTCGCCGTAATTTCAAATGGGACAGCCGTACTCGGACTAGGAGATATTGGTGCCTTGTCCGGCAAACCCGTCATGGAAGGGAAAGGATTATTGTTTAAAATATTCGCAGACATCGACGTGTTTGACATCGAACTCGACACGAAAGACGTGGATAAATTCATCGAAACGGTAAAAATGATCTCCCCAACTTTCGGGGGAATAAATCTGGAAGATATTAAAGCACCCGAATGTTTCGAAATCGAACGCCGGCTCAAGGAAGAACTGGATATTCCTGTGATGCACGACGACCAACACGGGACAGCCATTATTTCGGCCGCCGGGTTATTAAATGCCCTCGAACTCAACGAGAAAAAAATTGATACCATTCGTGTCGTGGTCAACGGTGCCGGAGCCGCAGCCATTTCCTGCGCCCGCCTTTATAAAGCATTGGGCGTGAAGAAAGAGAACATGATCATGTGCGATAGCAAAGGAGTCATCTACACAGGAAGAGCCGGACTCAACGCAGAAAAAGAAGAATTTGCCGTTGAGACCTCTGTCCGCACACTAACCGAAGCTCTAGTCGGGGCCGATATGTTTTTAGGTCTTTCCGTCGCTGATATATTGAGTGAAGAGATGATTCAAAGTATGGCCAAAGACCCAATCGTATTCGCCCTTGCTAACCCGAATCCGGAAATCAGCTATGAAAAAGCGATCCACAGCCGACCGGACATCATTTTTGCCACGGGACGCTCGGATTACCCGAACCAAATCAATAACGTACTCGGTTTCCCGTATATTTTCCGGGGAGCATTAGATGTACAAGCCCGGAGTATTAACGAGGAGATGAAACTTGCCGCCACTTACGCACTGGCTGAATTGACGAAAGAACCCGTTCCTGAAAACGTGAAAATGGCATACAATGACCAGTCCATCGCTTTCGGCCGGAATTACATCATTCCCAAACCTTTGGACACTCGTCTGATCAGTCGCATTGCCCCTGCCGTGGCAAAAGCCGCCATCGAATCGGGAGTTGCCCGCACGGAAATCGAAGACTGGGATGCCTACCGCCTGCAACTGCGCGAGCTGATGGGTTACGAAAGCAAACTGACCCGCCAACTCTACGACACCGCCCGCCGCAACCCACAACGTGTGGTATTTGCCGAAGGCATCCACCCCAATATGCTGAAAGCTGCTGTGGAAGCCAAGGCTGAAGGTATCTGCCATCCTATTATATTGGGCAACGACGAAGCCATCGAGAAGCTGGCAAAAGAACTCGACCTTAGCCTTGAAGGTATCGAGATAGTAAATCTGCGTCATCCGGATGAAGCGCCGCGCCGTGAACGCTATGCCCGCATCCTATCTGAAAAACGTGCCCGCGAAGGAGCCACTTACGAAGAAGCCAACGACAAGATGTTCGAACGCAACTACTTCGGTATGATGATGGTAGAAACCGGAGATGCAGACGCATTTATCACCGGACTCTACACCAGATACAGCAACACCATCAAAGTTGCCAAAGAAGTAATCGGCATCCAGCCCGGATTCAACCATTTCGGAACGATGCACATTCTTAATTCAAAGAAGGGTACCTACTTCCTGGCAGATACGCTGATCAACCGTCATCCGGATACGGAAACTCTGATTGACATCGCCAAACTGGCTGACAAGACAGTCCGTTTCTTCAACCATACACCGGTCATCTCGATGTTGTCGTACTCCAACTTCGGCGCCGATACCTCCGGCAGCCCTGTCAAAGTGCACGGAGCAGTGAACTATATGCAGAAGGAATATCCGGAACTCGCCATCGACGGTGAAATGCAGGTGAACTTTGCCATGAACCGCGAACTGCGTGACGCCAAGTATCCGTTCACCCGCCTGAAAGGTAAAGACGTGAATACGCTGATCTTCCCGAACCTGAGCTCCGCCAACGCAGGATACAAACTGCTGCAGGCAATGGACCCCGATACGGAATTCATCGGCCCTATCCAGATGGGACTGAACAAGCCTATCCATTTCACTGACTTTGAAAGTTCTGTCCGCGACATCGTGAACATCACAGCCGTAGCCGTGATCGACGCCATCGTAGTGAAGAAGAAAAACGAAAGCCGATGAGAAGGCCGTTATCAAAATCACAAATAGTTTGCGTCAGCCTGCTTTGGCTGGCGCTTTGCTATTTAGTTCTCACAAAAGCCGAACGTATTGACGGTATGACGATAGTAATGCTTGTCATTTCGGCAGCATTAGTCTTTATTCCTGTCTATAAGTCGATGAAAAAGAATAAATAAATATCTTTTTTCTGAGTTTTAATGCAATAAAATATCAAATTTGATGTTTTATTGCATTTTTCTTTATAAAATGTTTGCTAGTTCAATTTTTATCTTTACTTTTGCAACCGCATAAAAGAAATAGGTAATCGAAATTTAATCAACCAATAAAAGAAAAAAAGATTATGAATGCAGCAAAGGTATTAGACGATCTGAAAAGACGGTTCCCCAACGAACCGGAGTATCATCAAGCAGTAGAAGAAGTTC
>OHRS01001076.1_pt1 | contig 10754 bp, 12 predicted proteins | sample 1578441 | NCBI WGS metagenome assembly OHRS01 (sample SAMEA3879592, study PRJEB24766) | human gut metagenome | biome: human-associated habitat; feature: feces | place: USA | collected 1985/1987
AGCAAGAAACAGGGAATCCATAATATACCCAAAGGAAAGAGCAGATCTGCATCCCTTCATTCGGTTTACGCATCTGCTCCATACCATCGGCACGCAAACGGACGATCTCGCCCGGGCCTATAAATTTCTCGATCTCATAATCCAAGTTCGGAAGACTGCTGGACTCGCTGGTCGCCGCATAAGCCCCGTCTTTCCTTCCGATTACGATCGGCGTACGCCCCCATTTGTCACGGGCAGCGATAATACCATCCTCCGTCAGGAGCAACATGGAGCAAGAGCCCTTTATCTTATTGTAAACATTCTCAATGCCCTCCACGAAGTCCTTGCCTTGTGTAATCAGCAAAGCGACTAACTCCGTCTGATTCGTTTTTCCTGAACTCAATTCCGAAAAATGCATATTCGCCTCCAATAACTCATTCTCCAATTCGTCCAAGTTATTGATCTTCGCCACCGTCACGATCGCGAATTTTCCTAAGTGAGAGTTGATAACGATTGGCTGCGCATCCGTATCGCTGATGATACCGATTCCGGCATTTCCCACAAACTTGTCGAGAGCAGGCTCGAACTTCGTACGAAAATAAGAACTTTCCAGATTGTGAATCGAACGTGTGAAACCGGCTTCCTTATCGTATGTAGCCATACCGCCGCGCCGGGTTCCCAGATGAGAATTATAGTCGGTGCCATAGAATAAATCAGTTGAACAAGCCGACTTAGAAATAGTTCCGAAAAAACCACCCATTGTAAATAGTGTTTTTGATTTTTGAATTTGGTTGCAAAGGTACAAGATTATTTAGAAATCCGAAATATCCCACCTTATAAACAAACTCTATCTTCCTCCTATCATCGCATACATTTTTTAACACATCTAAAAACAAAAGGTTTCCAACCACTTACAAACAAATAACACTCGTACTCGTAGAAAACGCTTGCATTGTAAAAAATAATATCTACTTTTGCACCCGGGTAAGTCCTACACGGCATGCTCCCTCGGAATCCCCCAGGGCTTGACCGCAGCAAGGGTACTTGGTTGTAGCGGCGCGATGTAGTAAGCTTACCCACCTGCCTCTTTAGCTCAGTTGGCCAGAGCACGTGATTTGTAATCTCGGGGTCGTTGGTTCGAATCCGACAAGAGGCTCAGATAAAACACAACTTAAAAGGAAGCTTATACGTAGGCTTCCTTTTTTCTATTTTAGACATAATATAGTTGCGCATTTGCATTAATATATTAACTTTGCTGATAAGAATTCAAAACAGCAACATCATGGAAGAGAATAAGAATTTACTTTTAAAAGGCGCTATGACTTATGGTTTGGCCATGGGTATATATTGGGTAGTGAAATACATCTTTTTCATCTTCAGCGTTTCAGTCCCCTCCTTGAGTCTTGTCTATTGGCTATTGACGCTCGCCGTCCCTTTCATCGCCTACTACATGACGAAAAGATATCGGCACGACATCGGTGGAAGGATCAGTTTCTTTCATGCATGGAGATTCGGCACGATGTTGTATTTTTTCGCCGCATTGATCGTCTCGCTTGAATACTTTGTCTTTTATCAGTTCATCGCCCCACCTGATTTCGTGGCAAATGCGATCGGGCAATTAACGACTGCATTAAAAGATAGCCAAGTTAACTCGGATATGCTCGACTCGCTCAGCAATATTCGCATCTCGCCAATCCATATGGCCATACAAGGAATATTTAATAACGTATTTTACGGCATCATACTTTCTATACCGGTAGCGGCTCTCTTGTGCAGGAACAATTCGACTGGTTCCATCACTGAAAACCGCTAAAAAGTTAATTACAGACAAATAATGGACATATCAGTTGTTATCCCGTTGTATAACGAAGCCGAGTCTTTACCCGAGTTATTCTCGTGGATAGAGCGGGTGATGAAAGAACATAATTATACCTACGAAGTCATTTTCGTGAATGACGGTAGTACGGATAATTCTTGGGAAGTGATCGAGGAGTTGAAACAACGTTCTCCACATATCCGGGGAATCAAGTTCCGTCGCAACTACGGCAAGTCGCCGGGATTGCACTGCGGATTCCAGCGGGCTAAAGGTGACGTAGTCATTACCATGGACGCCGATCTACAGGACAGCCCGGATGAGATACCCGAACTTTACCGGATGATCACCGAAGACGGGTACGATCTGGTATCCGGTTGGAAAAAGAAAAGATATGACCCGTTGTCTAAGACGATCCCCACGAAATTATTCAACGCGACAGCTCGTAAATTCTCGGGAATAAAGAACTTACACGATTTCAATTGCGGATTGAAAGCGTATAAGAATGTTGTCATTAAAAATATAGAGGTGTATAACGATATGCACCGTTACATACCTTATTTAGCTAAGATTGCCGGATTTCACAAGATTGGCGAGAAAGTAGTGAAACATCAAGCCCGCAAGTACGGAACTACTAAATTCGGGTTGGATCGCTTCGTGAACGGTTATCTTGATTTGATCACGCTTTGGTTTACTTCCAAATTCGGAAAGAAACCGATGCACTTCTTCGGTTTATGGGGAAGCGCTATGTTCTTCATTGGTTTTATCGCTCTAGTAATCGTACTCAGCATGAAATTGATCTCGATGTACTCTGGAGATCTAAGACCTTTGGTTACAAGTTCCCCTTATTTCTATATTTCATTGACAGCGATGATTCTGGGAACCCAGATGTTCCTAGCGGGCTTTATCGGGGAGTTGATTTCCCGCAATTCTCCGAATCGCAATAACTATAAAATAGAGGATGAGATATGAGTTTCCTAGAATTAGCGAGAAAACGTTGCTCTATCCGAAAGTATGCCCCCAAAAACGTAGAGCAAGAAAAGATTGATTATATCCTAGAAGCAGCTCGTTTGGCCCCTTCGGCGGTAAATTATCAACCTTGGTATTTTGTATGGGTTCAAAGTGCGGAAGGAAAAGCTAAATTACAAGAATGCTATCCCCGGGAATGGTTCAAGCAAGCGCCTTATTACTTGATCGTTTGCGGAGATCATCAGCAATCTTGGAAACGGGGCGATCATAAGGATCATATGGATATCGATACGGCTATCGCCACGGAACACATTTGTTTAGCCGCTGCCGAACAAGGATTGGGTACTTGTTGGGTTTGCAATTTCGACACGGAGCTTTGCCGTAAACATTTTAAAATTCCGGAAACGATCGAGCCTGTTGTACTGATACCGTTCGGCTATCCTTCCGACCCGGCATTATTCGATGAGACTCCAAAGAAACGTAAGCCCATAGAAGAAATTATTAAACGGGAATCATTCTAGTATGTTATACATTGAAGTTCTGCTACTAGCGATCGGCTTATCCATGGATAGCCTAGCAGTATCAGTCACCGCCGGTAATATTATTAAGATAGCGAGCGTGCTCGGTATATTCCAAGCCGGAATGACCGTGATTGGTTATACGATGGGATTAGGATTCGAAAAATACATTTGCGCCTTCGATCATTGGATCGCATTTACCCTCTTGCTTTACTTAGGTGGAAAAATGATATACGATAGCGCGAAGGAAGAGGAGGAAGACGGGAAATTCGATCCTCTATGTAACCGGACATTATGCGGATTGGGAATAGCGACAAGTATCGATGCCCTCGCCGTAGGAATCTCTCTGGCGATCTTAAAATCACCGCTCTTGCTGCAAGCCTCGACTATCGGTGTTGTCACCTTCGCTATCTCTGCCTTCGGCGTCTATTTCGGTAACCGATTCGGCAAGAGAATCGACTTGAAGCTGGACCTCATCGGAGGTTTAATCTTAATCGGTATCGGTACAAAGATTTTGATAGAGCATGTATTCTTTAGCTAGGGATACCTTATTGAATAAATAACCTTATACATTAATTAATAGACATGAAAAGCCAGCAATTACGAAAACTAGCGCCGGAGCTGGATTCACTCCGGCTAGGCAGCGGTTGGAAAATCGACGAATTGAGTAAACCGCAAATCATTGTAGAAAGCAGTTACGGACATAGCCATCCGGGAAGCGCCCATCTGGATAAATTGGTGGACGAGGCCGGAATCGGTATAAAGGAAAAGGGGGGACGTGCCGCAAACTACTTCGTCACTGATATTTGTGATGGAGAGGCGCAGGGACACGATGGTATGAACTACTCATTAGTCTCCCGTGATATCATGGCCGCCATGATGGAGATTCATGTAAAAGCGACTCCTTTCGACGCTGGTGTCTTTATAGCCAGTTGCGACAAATCCGTCCCTGCGCATTTGATGGCGATAGCCCGGCTAGATATGCCTGCTATATTCATGCCTGGTGGTATAATGAAAGCCGGTCCCAACCTACTCACGTTAGAACAAATCGGTACCTATAGCGCCCAGTACGAGCGAAAAGAAATAACGGAAGAACAATTCATGGTTTATAAGCGTGACGCATGTCCGGATTGTGGAGCTTGCTCTTTCATGGGTACCGCCTCTACAATGCAAGTAATGGCAGAAGCGCTTGGCATCGCTTTACCGGGCTCCGCCTTGATCCCCGCCCATTTACCCGAGTTAAAAGAAACCGCCCGTAAAGCCGGAGAACATGCACTCGGACTGGCGAAAGAAGAGTTAAAACCCTCCGATATCATGACGATACAAGCGTTTGAAAATGCGATCATGGTACATGCCGCCATAGCGGGTTCCAGCAACAGCCTGCTTCATCTTCCAGCTATCGCCCATGAACTGGGAATCCAGTTATCACCGGATTTGTTCGACAAGATACATCGTAAGATCCCCTACCTTTTAAATATACGTCCCAGCGGTTTTTGGCCCGGCGAATATTTCTGGTATGCGGGAGGCGTACCGGCGATCATGGAAGAAATCAAAGAATTCCTCCATCTCGACGTCATGACTGTTACCGGCAAAACATTGGAAGAAAACTTAAAAGATTTACAACTCAACGGCTTCTATGAGAATTGCCATAAATATCTTCCTGCCCTAGGAGTAAAGGTTGGCGATATTATCAAACCTTTTCATACACCGATCAAGGCACAAGGAGCCATCGCTATATTGAAAGGAAATTTAGCGCCCGAAGGGGCAGTCGTAAAACATTCGGCGATTTCACCCCGCTTGATGCAAGTCACCCTGAAAGCGAGGGTATTCGATTGTGAGGAGAACGCTATTGAGGCGGTATTACAAAAGAAAATCCATCCGGGAGAAGCGGTATTTATCCGTTATGAAGGACCGAAAGGAAGTGGAATGCCAGAAATGTTTTATACGACAGAAGCGATCGCCTCCGATCCTGAGTTGGTAGAGACCATCGCATTGATCACCGACGGTCGTTTCTCCGGAGCGACCCGAGGCCCGGCGATCGGACATGTATCCCCGGAGGCTTCCGAGGGGGGACCAATCGCCTTGGTTGAAAACGATGACTTGATCCGTATCGATATTCCAGCGAGAACATTGGATATAATCGGTACCGACAGTATTGAGAGAAGCGTGGAAGAGATAGAAAAGATCCTATCCGAAAGGCGTGCACATTGGATAAAACCAGAGTCACAATATAAAAAAGGAATCCTTGATATTTATACACACAATAGCGTCTCCCCCATGAAAGGGGCATATATGGAATTTTTTATGTAAGTTCGCGACATAAAATTTCATAATGATGCGCAAGAATATTACCATATTAGTCAGCCTGTTGATCTTATCGCATACGGCTTGCTCGGACAAGGGCCAATATTTCGAAGAGAGTGGTTCTGTTTTTCATACAAGTTACCACATCAAATACAAGGCCAAGCAAATCCTAACCGATAAGATCGACAGCGAGCTGCAACGTTTTAACCTCTCCTTAAATCCTTTCAACCCCAACTCCACGATCGCGAAAGTCAATAATAACGAGGATGTGGAGGTAGACGAATGGTTTACCGAAGTATTCAATAAGGCGGAAGAAATCTCCCAAAAATCAGGAGGAGCTTTTGATATTACTTGTGCTCCATTAATTAATCTATGGGGATTCGGATTCAGTAAGATGGATAGCGTAACCCCGCAGATGATCGATAGCATAAAGGCTTTCGTCGGTTATCAAAAAGTGAGATTGGAAGGAAAGAAAATCATCAAAGAAGATCCCCGGATTCTATTGAATTGTTCGTCCATCGCAAAAGGTTATGCTTGCGATGTCATCGCCCGCCTGCTGGAAAAGGAAGGCGTAAAGAACTACATGGTAGAAATAGGTGGTGAGGTCACCATGAAAGGCGTAAATCAACAAGGTGACTGTTGGCGAGTCGGCATCAACAAGCCGGAAATAGGGACAAGTGGCGTAACAAATGATGTTGAAGAGATCGTACAATTATGCCAAAAAGGGGGTGTGGCTACTTCTGGTGACTACCGAAACTTCTACATCAAGGATGGTAAGAAATATGCCCATACGATCAATCCGGCGACCGGTTATCCCGCTGGACAAAATATTCTTAGCGCGACCATCGTGGCGGAAGATTGTATGACAGCAGACGCTTACGCTACGACTTTCATGGTTTTGGGAGTCGAGAAAGCGAAGCTACTGGCACAATCCATCCCCCAAATAGAGTATTTTATTATTTATGCGGACAACAACGGACAACAGAAAGTCACCTACTCAAAAGGTATGTTGGAATACCTTCCTAACAGAAAAACATTGGCTATCCTCGAAAATCCTTAAGTTCCTACATGAAGCGTTATCTAAATCAACTTGAATGCAAAATACTGAGAGCCGGAGATTCCCTGTTTAATACCACAACCACGGATAATCTATTAATCTTCGTATTTTCGGGAAAACTTATTATTTACAGCCAAGAAGGGACACATATAGCGGAAGTGGCAAAAGATCATTTCATGCTACTTGCGCAAAACACCAATCATAAGGTTATAGCCTCAGCCCCTACCCGCCTTATCTTAATACATGCGGGCAGCCTATCCGACATGATCATAAATGACCCGGAATGGAATGTGGAGAAACCGGTCGTCTTACCGATTCCCCCAGCCTTAGCGCACACATTAAATCAGATAGAATATTATATGAAGGATAAATACTTTACCTTGAATTGAGATTAAAAATGTTTCAATTCCTGATAAAGCTTTTGCACAGGTAATCCCATCACGTTATAAAAGCTACCATTGATAGCCTCTACCCCGATATAACCGATCCACTCCTGAATGCCATACCCTCCCGCTTTATCATAAGGTTTATATTTATCCAAATAATAATTAATCTCTTCATCACCCAATTTTGCGAAACAAACCGCAGATTCGACGGAAAAGCCTACATTTTTGTCCTTCGTCATGATACAAACGCCGGTTATTACCTGATGTACATGATCCGACAAAGCATGAAGCATAGCATAAGCTTCCTCCCGGTTCGCAGGCTTCCCCATAACCCCGTCAAACGTCCAAACGATCGTATCTGCCGTGATTAGCAATTCATCATCCGCCATAGTCGATTTATAGGCCTCCGCTTTCGAACGGGCAATATATAAAGGGATCTCCATGGAGTCAATAGAATCCGGGTAAGACTCGTCAATATCCGGAATTATCCTCACCTCGAAGTCGATATCCAGACCAGATAACAAATTCCGTCGTCTCGGAGAATTAGAGGCTAAGACGATCTTGTACTTTTTTAAATTCTCTAACATAACCTATTCGATTAAGCGTTACACATTCACCAAAATTTTACCACCCAAAAGCCTCCTCGCCGAACCAGTGTCCTTGCGCCCGCATCGTTTGCTCGATCACGTCCCTAGCTACGCCTTCGCCACCTCGCCGGGAGGATATATATTTCGCTATCTCCTTGATCTCCGGAGCCGCATCCGCAGGTGCCACCGGCAATCCGACTCGCGTCATTACCTCATAATCAGGAATATCATCACCCGCATACATGATTTGCTCAGGAGACAAGCCCGTTTTTTCCATAAAATCCTTAAAGTCATGCACCTTTACAGCGCTACGCATATAAATATGTTGTATTCCTAAACGAGAAAAGCGAATCTGTACGGCTTCCGTATATCCGCCCGTAATTATAGCGACCTCATAACCTTTCTTCACGGCCAATTGCAAGGCATAGCCATCCTTGATATTGACCGTACGCATCGGATCGCCATTCGGGTGAAGCGGAATCACATCGCAGGATAGCACCCCGTCTACATCAAAGACAAAAGCCTTTATTTTTCTCAAATCATAGTTTATACTACTCATGTCGAGCCTCCTTATGTATACTTCGGCTAATCAGCTCATATAGATTTCGCATATCCGGATCTTTAAGCATAGCCATATGTTTGTTTATCACATTCTCGTCATATCGTATAGCTGGTCCCGTTTGGGCTCGCGCCGGCGACATTACATGTACCTTAGCGGCTGTCTCGTCTATCAAAGGTAGCAAGACCTCTCCCGGTATTTGCTGTTCTTCCAAGATCTTTTCAGCTAGCGCATACATATGATTCGTAAAATTACAAGCGAAAACCGCCGCTAAATGTAAGTTCTTTCGCTTCTCGGAGGAGAGGAAACGGACATCACTGGAGAGCGCCCTAGCCACCTCTCCCAGCACCTTCTCATCTTCAGACGAGTTCGCCTCTAAAAAGAACGGTATTTTCTTGAAATCCACCTCCCTACTCTTACTAAACGTTTGTAACGCATAAACCACCCCATATCTAGCCGTAAGACCTTCAAATACAGAGATTGGCATACTCCCTGCCGTATGCACCCACAAACCGTTATTCGGTTTTACACGGGCGATAACATCTTGGACAAGTCGGCATCTTCCACAATATCTTCCGGGACAACAGTCCACCCACATCCCAATTCATCGGCTAAAATCTTAGCATGCTCACTTGTGTGACTATACACTTGCCCGATACTCATTCCGGACTTACGCATTTCCAACGAAAGCCAGGTAGCTAAGTTTCCAGCACCAACAAATACGACTCTCATTCTTCCGCCTCTTTATTTTCTTCCGGAAGAGAGAACTTTCCTATATGTATCTTCTCCCATTGTAAATGGGATTCATCAAAAGGCTTACGAACCTGATCCTTATAACCGATACCAATGATAGACAAGACATCCAATTGATAAGGGATATCCAGCAACGAACGAACATAATTATTCGAATCCGCCTCGTCCTCTGTTACCCGGTTCCGGATCTGACACCAGCAACTGCCCAATCCCAAATCCTCCGCCTGCAATTGCATATAAATAGAAGCGACCGAAGCGTCCTCGATCCAAACATCGCTTTCCATCACATTCGCCAAGACAACCACGGCCAAGGCACAACCCTCCAGAAAAGCAGAACCATTTTTCTTACACCCGGCAAGTTTCTTCAACATTTCCTTATCTTCCACGACCACGAACTGCCAAGGATTACTACGTTTTGAGGCCGGAGCCATCAACGCCGCTTTCAAGATCAGTTCTACCTGCTCGGGTGAAAGTAGTTGTTCGGTAAACTTACGTGTACTTCTTCTATTTTGTATAAGTGTTGCAAAACTCTCCATTTTTTTCGTTCTTTGTACTCTTTTAATATTAAGATTCGCAAATATAAATATAATTTTTTGCACCCATATATACGTATCGTTCTTTTTTCTCGTTAGTATTTTTATAATTGAACAATAGATTATGAAGATTCGTGCGATAGCCGCGCTGCTATTTATACTTATTTCCGTGAGTGCCTTTGGCGAAGGCCGCATAAAAATCACTGGTTATGTCCGTGACGCCGACGGTAACCCTCTGGAATTAGTGAATGTCCGGGTTAAGAACACGTTGATCGGCTCCATGACCAACGAGAAGGGATATTATTCCTTTTCCATATCGCCGGGGGATTCTATCTCCATTATTTACTCTTGTCTGGGATATAATAAAGCTGAACGTATCATTCCTTCAGCACAAGCCGATATGCGCCTGAACGTACAGATGAACTATACCTCATTTGATTTAGGGGAAGTATCTGTTACTGCCATCCGCAAGCAGACCACGACCATGGAGTCCCTAAATGCGGACAAAATCAAGTTATTGCCCGATCCTTCCGGAGGTAGTATAGAGAGCTTGGTCGTTACGTTTGCCGGAGTATCGTCCAATAACGAGTTAAGTTCCCAGTATTCCGTACGTGGAGGTAGTTATGATGAAAATATCGTTTATGTGAATGGGATCGAGGTATTCCGTCCACTTCTGATTCGCTCGGGACAACAAGAGGGCCTTAGCTTTATCAATCCGGACCTAACGGAGGCGGTCAATTTCGCCGCCGGTGGCTTCGAGGCCCGTTACGGAGACAAGATGAGTTCCGTGCTGGATATTACCTATAAAAAGCCTAAGATATTCGAAGGCTCAGCTTCTGCGAGCTTGTTGGGTGCGAATGCTTATGTAGGCAGTTCTATTGGTAAATTTACCCAAGTAACGGGTTTCCGCTTTAAAAGCGGTCGGTCTATTTTGGGTACCATGGATACAGACGCTGAATACGACCCTAAATTTATCGATCTGCAAACTTACATCACGTACCAATTGGCCCCTAAATGGGAAATCAATTTCTTGGGAAACCTCGCTAACAATAATTATAAATTTACCCCTTATAGCCGGGAAACCTCTTTCGGTACAGCCGAGCATCCCAAGAACTTCAAAGTCTATTTCGACGGAAGGGAAAGAGACCGTTTCCAAACCTTATTCGGTGCGCTTACATTGAAACACAACCCCAATGAGAACACAGAGTTGGGACTTCAAGCCTCCGCTTTCAAAAGCAAGGAAGAAGAGGGATACGATATCGCCGGAGAATATTGGCTGAGCGAGAACGGAGCGGA
>OHRS01001080.1_pt1 | contig 10726 bp, 15 predicted proteins | sample 1578441 | NCBI WGS metagenome assembly OHRS01 (sample SAMEA3879592, study PRJEB24766) | human gut metagenome | biome: human-associated habitat; feature: feces | place: USA | collected 1985/1987
GAGATGTATTAATAGGTGTTCAGTGGTTTAACGAATTTAAACAGGTCTTAGCAGAAATTAGAAACGTGATGATAGAAGATAGGTTAAAATTACATAAAGTTGAGGAGTTTTTGAAAGAGAAAAAAGAAAGATAAGCGGCTCTCACGAGCCGTTATTTTTTATTTATATAGCTTTAGTTTGTAAAGGCATTGTTAATAAAAAAGCGAGGTTTTTAGCCTCGCTTTTTAATGTTTTAATAACGCTATTTGTGTTTTTGTAAAAAAGTTTTTAAAGAATTGACTAAATTTTCAGCTGCTTTTTCCAGTTCTGCAGGTTTATATTTGTTTGCGTCTTGGTGCGGAGCATGTAATGCTGTTTGTATTAGCCTTTTTAATGATGGGCGCGACAAGTTTGGTGTGTTTGATTTTTTTATTTCGTCAATAACGCGAAACCAAAAAGCTTCGTTGGCGTCATCGCCATATGGTTCGTTTGCACGCAGTTCATCATATATTCTTTTTATAATTAAGCGCATAGCTTCAGGGTAATTTGCTTGTAAAGAAGGAAACATTTCACGTGAAATATCTTTTTGGGGTTTTAATTCTATCATATGCACTGTTCCTTTCGCACGATAAATTTAACTAGTAATAATATGATTGCTGGTTACCGTTTTTTATGTTTCTGTATGCTTTCGATATATTCGCGGTATGATTTATTTTCTTTTAATGTGTTGGCGTAATTTAAAACTTTGTCCTGGTCGCTTCCGTCAAGCTCTGCCATGGCTTTAAAAATAGCTTCATAAATTTTAGAATTATCAAGTTTTATCTTATCGGCAAGAGAGTCTATTAATCTATATAAATTTGTTCTTGCTTCTTCACTAAACTGTATTTTAACAGGTTCTTTTTCCTTGGGCTTTTCTTCCCAGCCCATGATATATTCCGGGGTGGTGTGGAGTGCTTCGGCTAATTTTACTATTTTCTTTCTTGGTAAATCTTGTCCAGACGCTTCAATCTTATATATTGACGAACGAGATTTGTAACCCATAAGACGGGCTAATTCGTCTTGAGACATTCCCAATTCGAGCCTTCGATTTCTTATTCTTTCTGCAATAGTAGTCATAATTGAACACCACCTTCAATTAAAGTATAACATTATGGCGAAAAAATATCAACGATTATAAAAAAAGTTGACAAACACAACAAAAACAATTAAAATTAAATATGTGAACAAAAAGTAGCGGAAGGTGGTGATACTATGGTAAACAGTGAACTTTTAAAAGAAGAAATTCAAAACAGCGGGTTAAAAGTAAATAAAATTGCTGAATTTGTAGGTATGTCGCATAATAACTTTTCGGGCAAAATGCGCAATGTACGCCCATTTACAATTTTGGAAGCAAAAACTATCTGCGACGTACTAAACATTACTGACCCGGCGCGTATTGTTTCAATTTTTTTTGCTTAACGCGTCGATAAAAAGTAGCGAAAGGGGGGTTAGAAGATGCAAAGGGTAGTTTGTAATATGCCTGATGAGTTAATGCCTGTTTATCGTTATCATTTAGCGAAAATAAACAAGCGTACAGGTGAATACCTGTTAAAATTAATCGTTAATGACTTAAACAAGCATCAGCCGGAAATGATGGCAAAAATAAAAACATCCGCCCCAACCGTGGAAAGTTAAGCGGATGTTTCAGCAAAGCTTGCCCTGTTAAGGAGAGCTTTTCGTGAATTATTCTAACACGAACAACACTCCGGGGCAAGCAAAAATTATTGATTGTTAAGGAGATGTTAAAAATGAATGAATTGTTAAAAGTAGAAGTTAATGAAAATCAGGAACAGACTGTCAGCGGCAGAGAACTGCATATGTTTTTAGGTATTGAAACACCGTATATGAAATGGTTTGAAAGAATGCTTCAATTCGGGTTTGAAGAAGAAAATGACTTTTGGACAAAAATGTCCGAAAGTACTGGTGGCCGCCCGAGTACCGACCACATTATGAAATTAAATATGGCAAAAGAACTGTGTATGCTTGCCCGTAATGAAAAAGGCAAACAGGCGCGCCAGTACTTCCTTGAAGTAGAGCGCGAATGGAACAGCCCTGAAAAGGTTATGGCAAGAGCGCTTGTAATAGCCAACAGCAAAATAACAAACCTGCAAATTGAAAATACCGCTTTAGCTTTGGAAAATACCTTGCAAAAGCAGGTAATAGCCGAATTCAAACCGATAAAAGAATATGTTGATACAATTCTTGCCAGTGAAGATACGCTTACAATAACGCAAATAGCGGCAGATTATGGGTTGAGCGCCAAAGTATTAAATAAAATCCTTAACGAACAGCAAATAATAAGAAATGTAGGCGGGCAATGGATCTTATACAAAAAATATATGAACCGTGGTTATACCAAATCAGAAACGCTTGAAGTTGAGCGCAAGGATGGCAGTAAAAAAGTTGTAATGCAGACCAAATGGACGCAGAAGGGCAGGCTTAAAATCCACGAGCTGTTAACGGCGTTAGGATATAAAGCCAATATGGACAAGGAAAAAGACAAAACCTTTGCAATTAAAGGTGGTGCTGCATGATGTTGAACAAAGAAAAAGTAACGGAACTTTTAAAAAATGCGGAAATATATGGTGCAGTTGATAGCTGGAAGTATGCCATGGAAGATAGGAACGATTGTCAGGACGCAATAAATGCTTTAACCAAAAATAATGCCGCTGTGGCAAATTTAGTATTAAATATCATTGAATATACTGAAAGTGCCATTAAAGCAGAGCTTGCCTTAAAAGAACATGGTATAAATAACCGTGACGATGTTTATGCTTTGTATTATGCAATTTAAAATTTGACTTAACACTATTTACCGCTGGCAGATGGACGTTATTGAAAAAATATCAGTGCTGGTGTTTGGCATTGACGGGCTGCAAAAATAAAATAATAAGCACTTGCTATATGCAGGTGCTTATATTTTTGATAAAATATAATAAAAAATTATTAGTTGAGGTGAACTCATGTCTCCTGAAACTGCTCGTGATATAAAAGAACGAATGAAATGTAGTGGATTGAAGCCAGAAAATTTTATTAAAGAATTTGTTGCAAGTTATAATTTAGATTTAGTTTTCGTGGATTGTCCCATTGGTAACAAAAAATTTTCATTTCTTACTAAAAAAGAAAATAGATACGATAGTGATTGTGTCTTTTTATATATTAAAGCGGAATATGAGGACTACAAAGATGATTTATGGCAAATAAATAATAGATACGAAGGTACAATTTTTACTTTATTACATGAAATAGGTCATTTTATGTCGAAGGAACCTGCGATAGAAGTTGAAATAAAAGATAAATGGGATAAACTTTTAAATGAGCATGAGAGAAAAGCATGGTTATGGGCTTTTGAATATAGAAAAAAACATAGGGAGCAATATTATGAATTAGTTGAAAATTTTAGACAATGGTATAAGCAGGTTTATTGTGAAAAAGATATAAATAAAAACCAATATAAAAAGAATAATGATAATATACGAGAAAAATTGGGAGCAGTTTATTCAGAATTTGAAAATTATATTAATAATTAAATAACAACTATGAAATGATGTGTCAAAAAGTTGTCAAAGACATGTCATAGCAAAGTATGATATAATTAAAATGCAAAAATTATAAGTTTTACCACCTATGTAAAGTAGGTGGTATTTTTTATGCCTAAATTCAACCGGAAAGGAGAGTATGCCATTGGAGCAACCGGATAAAAGAAAACAGGCCATGCGAATATGGCTACAATCCGGAGGGCGAATACCAATACGTGATATTGCTGACCGATTAGGAGTAAAGCCTGACGCTGTGCGTCAATGGAAACGCCGGGATAACTGGGAGCAAAAGCTGAAAGAACAGCAGAATAAAAAAACTCTGACGGCGTGACAGATGACGTGACAGAAAATGTGACAGATGATGCGGAGAATAATGGCGGTGTGACAGAAGGCGAAAATACAGATGAAGTTGAAAAGCCTGCTGAGCACGCGCCAGTGCCGGTTAAGCAGTTTACGCCGCCCAAGCGAAAATTGCCTGTCACGCATAACAGATTTGAAGATGCCCAGAAACCGCCGAAGGGTACGCATCGCAATAATAAAAAACGCTTTGTGCTGGATAATATTCGCAAGACTAATCTAACCGATGAAGAACTTGAAATGCTTGATGATTTACTGGTTGATGAGGAGAAAACGCTGATAACTGATATTAAGCGTTTGATTTTGGGGGAAAGCCGCCTGATGGCGCAGCTTGATGAACTGCAAAAAGAAACGGTCCTTGAAGAATCAACGGTAACAGTAATTGATGCTTACAATAGGGAGAAAACTACAAGAAAAATGAAAAGCAATCTGCCGTACATTCTGGCGGTGGAGCGCGAGCTGACGCTGATAGCTAACGCCAAAACAAAGGCGTTGGCAGAACTTGGCGCGATAAGGGAAGCACGGCAGTTAAAGGATTGGTCAGAACGGCCGCTTACAATACGTATAAGAAGGGCGGGGAGTTAATGGATAATGAAGTTGACAAAGCAGTAAACCCGCACTTTGAGGATTTTATTTTTGACTGGAACTGCAAGTTTTATCTACTTTGCGGCGGATATGGAAGCAGTAAAAGCTATCATATTGCGTTGAAGCTAATACTTAAATGCTTGGAAGAAAAGCGCAAGGTATTGGTTGTGCGTCAAGTGTTCGATACTATCCGTGACAGTTGTTTTTCGTTACTGGTGGAGATTATAGATGACCTTGGACTGGAGGATAACGTTGTTAAATATACGGTTAGCCCGATGCGCATAACCTTTGCCAATGGCTCACAGATTATCTTTAAGGGGCTGGATAAGCCGAAAAAGTTAAAATCTATCAATGGTGTATCAATTATATGGATTGAGGAAGCCAGTGAAATAAGTTATGCAGCATATAAAGAACTGCTTGGCCGTGTGCGTCATCCTTCTTTGTCACTGCATTTTATTTTATCTACAAATCCGATAGATAAAAATAACTGGGTATTCCAGCACTTTTTTGTAATGCCGGGCATCCGTGAGGATGTTTTTTATGCGCAACGCCAATTCGTGGTAAATAACACTTTTTACCATCACAGCGTGGCCGATGATAATTATTTCCTTCCGGCTGGCTATATTGAAGAATTGGACAACATGAAAAACTATGACCCGGACCTGTACCGTGTTGCGCGGCAGGGAAGGTTTGGTGTTAACGGCCGTAAAGTGCTGCCGCAATTTGAGGTTTTGCCGCATGATGTAATTATGGCGCAGGTCGGTGGCATATCGCAGCGCTGGTACCGTACCGGCATGGACTTTGGCTTTGAGGATAGTTATAACGCAGTTGTGCGTATGGCCATAGATGACGCGAATAAAACGCTGTACATTTTTGATGAATATTATAAAAACCGCATGACTGATGATGAAACAGCACATGACCCTGATTTTATGGTTTTTAGGGCTGATTATATTAAGGCTGACCCAGAAGATCCGAAGGCAATAAGCTATTTTAGAAAAAGCGGATATAGAATCAGTGGTGCACGTAAATTTGCAGGAAGTAGGCTGGCATATACGCGCAAGGTAAAACGGTTCCGGCATATTTATTGCAGTGAAAAGTGCAAAAACTGCATAAAAGAAATGGCGGAACTGACTTATGCGTTGGACCGAAGCGATAATATCATACCTGATGAATTTAACATTGACCCGCATACATTTTCAGCGGTGTGGTATGGATTAGACGATTATGATGTAGCAGATATTAAAGGTAATTATGGCGGTTATGGCCGTCATGTAGAATAGGAGGTTTAAATGGGCAAGGAACAGGAGTTGGCTGTAAGTGCTGGGGCGTTGTTGCTGGTGTTGTAAATACTGACCCTTATACTTTTATGCACGATAGTTACTTTGGTAATGGCGGGTATTACAGCGCTAATTATTTGGTTAAGCACCCGCGCGAGTCTGCCGAAAACTATGTAAACCGCCAGCGTGTGGCGTATTTTTTGAATTATGTTAAACCATGTATCAATGCAGCTGTAAACCCGCTGTTTGATGACCCGCCAGCACGTACCTCGAAGGTTGACGATGCTTATTGGACCGCTTTTTTAAAGAATGTAGACGGCAAGAATACTTCCATGGATACTTTTATGAAAAAAGCTGCCAAACAGGCGAAAATATACGGCGCGATGTTTATTGTTGTCGAAAATTATAAGGATTTACCGGCCAATAAGGCGCAGGCGTTGGCGGAGCGTAAATATCCTTACCTGTATACCGTTAAGCCGCAGGACGTTAAAGAATATGCGCTTGATAAATACGGTAATTTAACCCTTATCAGGTACGATATTACATACACCGAAGTAGTAAACATGTCAAAATCGGACGTCACCGAAAGCTGGACGTGGACCAAAGAAATGTGGCAGGTTACGCGAAAAGGTGGAACAGAAAGCGGCACAAACCGCGCAGGCGTTGTGCCGGTAGTACCATTGTTAGGTGCGGCAGTGGAAGATGATATGGGTGACAGGCTCAAACCATTTAGCGATTTTTACCAGATTGCCCGCGTAAACCTTGCAATCTATAACGCCTGTTCTGAACTGCGCGAGCGCAACCGCAACCAGGCGTTCAGCGTGTTGGTGTATCAAATGAGTTCTGATGACCCTAACCCTGATAATTACGCAAGCATTAACATCGGCACAAATAATATGCTGTTGTATGCCGGTAACAATGCGCCTGCGTTTATTACGCCTGATAACGGGCCGTCTGAAATGCTGCACACGGAGCTTAAAATGCTGATTGAAGAAATCTATCGCATGGCAGACCGTGCAGGCGTTACAGGTGTACAGAGCCAGCAGAGCGGTATAGCTAAAGAATGGGATAATAAAACTATGATGCAAAGCCTTAGCGATTTTGCACAAAATTGTGAGGAAACAGAACAGCAGATTGCCGTTATTTTTGGTAATTATATTGGCAAAGAACTTGGAGTTAATGTTCAGTATAGCCGCAATTTTGGTGTTGTTGATGTAAGCGGCGAACTGGATAAAATTACCGATGCTCTCAGCTGGGCGGTCGGCGGTAAATTTGACACTGCGGTCAAAAAGAAAGCTGCAAAAATGCTGCTGTCTGATATGGACGATGAGGAAATACAGGCGGTTATTGATGATATCGACCAGCAGGCGGTTGATACTAAGCACGCCGAACCAACCAATAACGGCGGTGTTGAATAATGGCCGCCGATAAAGAATTTGCAGATAAAGTCCGGGAGATAATAGCAGAGTATACCACGGCATTTAAGGCTTTTGGCGATGATGTTATTGCCGCCGTAAAGTTTGAAATGGAAAAGGGTATGGATATCCGTGACGCCGTGCAAAAAGTGCTTGAGGATTTGGACTTTGACAGCCATAACACTGAACTTGTCGCCGCCGCTGTGGTAGCCAGTGCCATAGCTGGTTTTGGATTGCGGCCGAAACAGGTAACAGCGGAAGTCAAAGCCGAGATAAAAAAGGTGCTTATGAAAAAGCCGTGGTCAGCTGATGGCATGAAACTGTCGGAACGCCTGCACGGCGTTGATAAAGTCTTGCGGCAGAATATTATCAGCACGGTAACGGCCAGCGTTAATAACAGCGATAGCGTTATTGATATGGCGCGCAAGCTGTACGATGGCTATAACAGCGGCAAAGCAGTAATTAAACCTGCTGATTTGCCGGAATATCTTAAAAAGCTGGTGCGGCAGGCGCGTTTAGCTGTGCAGGGCGATGCGTCAGAACTAAGTAAACTGGGCGTGTTGCAGGCGGCGCAGAAGTTAAAAAATCCGGATAGGCTGACAACCAAGGCTCTGAAAAGGGCATATAAAGACCTTGTTGAAGCCTGCGCAAAGCTGGAAACCGAAGCCGTTGATAAAGCGTTGTGGACGGCGGTGCAGGAAAAAAGCCGGTATTACGCTGAACGTATAGCCAGGACTGAGTCCGCCCGCGCTTGGTATGAAGGTTATATGGCTGACAGCGATAGTGATGACTATGTTGCCGGCTTTAAATACACACTGTCATCGGCACATAAAAGAAATCCTTATGATATTTGCGATGTTTACGCTAACGCCGACTTTGGCTTTGGTAAAGGTATATGGCCAAAGGGCAGACAACCGGAAATACCGGTACACCCGCACTGCATGTGCTATTACGGCAAGGTTTTTAAATGGCAGTTAAAGGGTGAATGGAAGCCGGAAAAAGCGCGTGAATATATTAACAGCCGCAGCGCCGTGCAAAAGCAACTGCTGTTTGGAAAAGAAGGCGCAGCGCGTTATCTTGCCGGTGAGGACTGGCAAAAGCTGGTACACAAATCTAAACCTGCTGTTATAAGGCTTGGAGCAAATGATTTTGCAGGGCGGGCTTTCAGTGGCAAAGTCAGCGAGCCTATATTTATAGGCAAAGTTGATTTAGATAAAATTGACGAAACACTGGAAAAATACGAAAAGGAAATGGTGAAACTTGACCATGAAACTGCTATAATTATTACCAAAGAAGGCAAAACATTTAGTGTTGTTGGTAATAAAAACAGTGTCAATTTCCGTGATATTGGCGCAGAAGAACTTGAAGGCTCAACTGTTACGCATAATCATCCGGCAAACGAAACCCGCTATTCCTTTAGTCATTTTGATATAACTGAAGTTTTAACTTATAAACTTCATAGGCTTAGAGGTGTGGACGAAAAGTATATTTACGAAATTATTACCAGTCAAGATACTTTATTTGGAGATACCGTAAATATTCAACATGAATTTACATCTACGTTTAGAATGGAATATTTAGATAAGCTGTTTAAATCTGGAATGATGTCAGATGATGAAATGGAATTCCACGAAATTAACCAACTTATGGCTAAAAAATATAAATATTCTTATCGGAGAGTTAGAAGATGACTAAAGAAGAATTAGTTGAAAAAAAGAAAAAGTTAATTAAGCAATATTTTGATGATTGCCAAGCTATTAGTGAAAAATACAAAGAATGGCGATTAAAAAATCCTCATGCTTTGGATGGGCCAGAAATTGGTGAAGAAAAAAGGATAGCCAAAATATTTTATTCAGAATTAAAAAAAATAAATACAGAATTAGAAAAAATTAAAGATTAACTTCGCCTATGTTTTTACATAGGCGTTTTTTTATGCCCGATTTTAGGGGATATTGATTGTTTGTGTCGCATATAAAGCGGCTTTTTTTATACCCAAAAATAAATTTGAAGGGAGTAAGTTATGAACATTGAAGAAATTTACGCATTTTTAAACAAAACTCAGGACGGCGGTCCGGTTGCAAAAGCGTTGGAAGCAGTTATTAAAGCTAAAGATGAAGATATCAAGGCTAAAGAAAAGAACATCCGTACGCTGAATACGAAAGTAAAAGATGCCGAGGGCAAAGTTAAGCCGCTGGAAGAAAAGATTGCAGTGTTCGCCGATGTGCTGGGCGTTGATGAAGATGCAGAGGATTTGCAGGCTGCTGTTGCTGACGCTTTAAAGGCAAAAGGTGGAACAGGAGATAACGCCGCCGCTGAACGCAAAATTAAGCGTCTTGAGAAACAGATTGCAGACCTTAACACTAAAAACGCCGAAGAACGTGAAAAACGTCACCGCAGCATGGTAGACACTGCCCTGCTGGAAGCACTTAACAAAAACAATGCTATTGACGCATCGACTATGCTGCCCATGTTCCGTGGCAACGTAAAAGTAAACGATGATGAAACGCTGACCTACGGAGATGACGGCGCAACGATTGAAGAAGGTATCAAAGACTGGTTAGATAAGAATCCGACCTTTGTAAAAAATGTTCAGAAGGGTGGCGCTGGCGGCGGCACTGGCGGTGCCGGTGGCAAAGACGGCGATATGTCAGATTTTGCCAAAGAGCTTGCTAAGGAAGCCAAAGGTGGCCAGCCTGATGATAAAGCGCTTGGCGCATATTTTGAGTAAGGAGGTAAAAACTATGTATTTTAAAGAAACTGAACTGACTACCCCGAAAACAATTCTTGCTATCCCTGACCACTATGTGGCAATTCCCATTATGGTAGGTGATACTGATGTAACCGCAGACGCTGACGGCAGAAAAATTGTGCCTGCTGGCACTATTTTGGGCGGTGGTGTAATTGCTGACCGTAGCCAAGCGGCAAAAAAATCTGTTGATGGACAAAGCGAACCGCTGGTTACCGCTGTTGCCGCAGAAGGTGTATTGATGAATGATGTGGATGTAACCGGTGGGCCGGAAATTGGCGCACTGATTATTCACGGCTTTATTGATGTAACAAAGCTGCCCGAAGCACCCACTGCAACTATGATTACAGCGCTGAAACAAATTACCTTTATCGGCACCAAAGATGATGACTAAGAGGAGGAGTAAATAATGCCTAAAACAATTTTTGATTATGTCAATGCCCCTGTTATTGCCGCCTATGTTAACGAATTGGGGAGCAACCAAATTCCTTACCTCGGTGAACTGTTGTTTCCGGCAAAGAAAAAAGTCGGCATTGACCTGAAGTGGATAGTGCGATTGCTCAGACCAAAACGCTGGACAGTGACCGCGGCGTATTTGCTTATCCTTGGGTAGAGCCGGAAGAACTTGAAGGCGAATATGTAGCGCCTGACGGGTATCTTGCCGGTGTTATCTCGGTGCTTAACCCGCATCAGTCGCCGTCTAACAAGCAGGTGAACGGCATTCTGTCCACGCGCGGTGATTATACTTACGCGCAGGTCAAAGTGCTTACCGAAGCGCGTATTTGC
>OHRS01001092.1_pt1 | contig 10624 bp, 6 predicted proteins | sample 1578441 | NCBI WGS metagenome assembly OHRS01 (sample SAMEA3879592, study PRJEB24766) | human gut metagenome | biome: human-associated habitat; feature: feces | place: USA | collected 1985/1987
TTGTTATATACAGATAAACTACATAAGCATGGTTGTTATCCATGGCACATGAATAAACAATATTATGACGCTTTAGCAAATGAATTATTTAAAATAATTTGTAAACAAAGGAAGTTGTAGAAATGAAAAAACGTATAGCTGATATTATAGCTGAAATTTTAGTTGAACATAGCATAACAGATATATTTTCTGTTGTTGGTGGTGGAGCAATGTTTTTAAACGATGCTTTTGGACATAATGAAAAACTAAATGTTATGTTTAATCATCATGAGCAAGCCTGCGCTATTGCAGCAGAAGGATATGTAAGGGCAACGGGCAAAATGGCTGCAGTTTGTGTAACTACCGGTCCTGGCGGCATAAATGCATTAAATGGTGTATTAGGTTCCTTTCAAGATAATTATCCTATGATTGTAATTTCCGGGCAGGTACGGTATGAAACTACTGCTGATAGTACTGGTTTACCGTTAAGATTTATGGGTGAACAGGAACACAATATAGTTGATACGGTTAAACCGTTAACAAAATATTCTGTTATGGTAAAAAATGTTAAAGATATAAGATATGAGGTTGAAAAAGCTATTTATATTGCTAAAGAAGGAAGAAAAGGACCTTGTTGGGTAGATGTTCCATTAAATATTCAAGGAGCAATAGTTGAAGAAAATACATTGCGCCATTTTGAACCTGAAATTAGTGTAAATGATTGGAATAAGGATTTATTTTTACAAGAAATTACTAAAGCAAAGCGCCCCGTTATTTTAACTGGTTCTGCTATCCGTAGTACAAATTATGTTGATAAGTTTAGGCAGCTTGCTTTTAAGTTAGGTATTCCTGTTTTAGCTGCAACTTATAATGCCGATTTGTTTACATGGGATCATCCTTATTATTATGGAAATTTTGGCGTAATAGGAGGCAGGGCAGGTAATTTTATTGTGCAAAATGCTGATCTTGTTATCGGTATGGGCTGCCGTATGGCTTACCGTCAAATTGGCTTCAATTATGAAGCGTTTTCGCCAAATTCAAGGCGTATGATAATTGATGTTGATGAAAATGAATTAAAAAAACCAACACTAAGAATAGATGTTCCTATTTGTGCAGACATTCGCGTGGTTATAGATGATTTGCTTGATACACAGATTACAGCGCCGGAATGTCAAGATTGGTTAAATTATTGCGATATGCTTAGAAATAAATTCCCAGTATATTTGGATAAGTTTAATAACAGCAGTAATGTTAATCCGTATTATTTTATAAAAAATTTATACAAAATTTTGCCTGATGATTCGGTTATAGTTTTAGGTAACAGTAGTATTGCCGGACATGTGCTGCAAATGGGTATACAGAAAGAACAGCAAAGAGTTATTAATAATATGAACTGCGGTTCTATGGGTTATGATTTACCCGCAGCAATAGGCGCGGCTAAAGTTTTAAAACGCGAAGTAACGTTAATAACTGGTGATGGCAGTATAATGATGAATTTGCAGGAATTAATGACTATTAAGCATTACAATTTGCCGATAAAAATATTTGTTTGCAACAATGGCGGGTATAGGGCGATAGTTAGAACTCAGCAAAATATGTTTAATGGGCGTTTTACTGGCTGCACACCAGATACCGGTGTTGAAATACCTGATTTTGAAAAGGTTGCATATGCTTTTGGATTGCCTTATGTAAAAATAGAAAATCACGATGAGATAGTTAATGGTTTAAAAGAAGTGTATTCAATGAAGGGAGCAGTTATTTGTGAAATTTATCAGGATAAAGATCAGGCTATTGAGCCGCGTGTTATGAGCCGTAAGCTTGAAGACGGAACACTCGTTTCGCCAGTTATTGATGACTTATATCCTTTCTTGGATAAAGAAATTTATGAAGCAATGAAATACGAAAATTATGTTTCTGAGGCAAGTAAATGAAAATTTTAGCTGTAATTCCGGCTTGTGAAGGGTCCAAAGTTTTTCCAAATAAAAATATTAGAGTTGTTAATGGAAAACCTTTAATTTATTATGTCATAAATAATGCTAAAAATTCCAAATTTATTGATGATGTTATTGTAACGACTAATTCCAGTGAAATTATCGGCATTGCTAAACAAATGGGCGTTATGACAAAGTTGCGTGATGATAAGTTGTGCAATCCGAATACTTCGCTTGATATGGTTGTAAATGATGTTTTTAATAGTATTAGCATTAGTGAATATGATTATATTGTTACAATGCAGTCTATCGCGCCAACTTTAAAAACAAATACTTTGGATAAGGCTATAGAAGAATGTATTATAAATAACTATGATACTGTTATTTCTGTGGTTTCAAAACAAAAATTTTGTTGGAATGTTATGAATAATAATCCTTTGCCTTTATATCAAAAAAGAGTTAACCGTTCTTTATTACAACCTTTTTATGTAGAGACTGGTGGCTTTTTAATTACAAAAAGCTGTTTTGTAACTAATGAAAGCAGATTAGGAAAGACTATAAAATTGTTTGAATTGCCGGAAAGTGAAGCAGTTGATGTTTATTGTTTTGGAGATTTAAAACAAGTAGAAAATATTTTAAGTAATAAGTCTGTTGGTATTTATGTTAATGGAAATAATCAACTTGGATTAGGGCATATATATAGAGTTATTCAACTTGCGGATGAATTGTTTGTAAAACCTGACATTTATTTTGATTATAACCAAACAGACGTTGCTGCTTTTGGCAAAACAACACATAATTTGATAGGCGTAAATGGAATAAGCGGATTATTTGAAGTTTTGCAAGGGCAAGATTACGGTATTTTTATTAATGATATTTTATCCACAGATAAGGCATATATGAAAAAGTTAAAAGAAGTACTGCCCTTTGCTAAAATTGTAAATTTTGAAGACGAAGGAAGTGGTGCGATATTAGCAGATAAAGTTTTCAATGCTTTATATGAAGAAGAATATTTGCCGAATGTATCAGCCGGTGAAAAATATTTTATTGCATCTAAATTATTTTTACTGTATGAACCTATAAAAATAAAAGATAAAGTAAATACTGTTTTAATATCTTTTGGCGGGGCAGACCCACAAAATTATACTGAAAAGTTGTTGAAATTAATTACTGAAACTAAATATAAAAATATAAATTTTATTGTTGTTGCAGGCAAAGCTAAACAAAATGTTTATGAGTTATTAAATTATAATTCGTTTAAAAATATTCAGGTTTTATATAATATTGATAATATGCCTGAAATTATGAGTAAATGTGATATTGCATTTACTTCAAGAGGCAGGACTGGTTTTGAATTAGTCTTTTTAGGCATTCCTTGTGTTTCTATGGCGCAAAATGCAAGAGAAGAATTGCATACGTTTTTAAGTCAGAAAAACGGTATAAATTATTTAGGAAAAAATCCTTCGATTGATGTGATTAGAAAAGCATTGGATGATTATATTTTTTCAACCAAAGATTTTAGGCAAAATTTACAAAATCAGATGTTATCAAAAGATTTAAAAAATGGACGCAAAAATGTAATGAATATTATTTTAAATTTATAAAAATGGAGGCAGTTAAAATGAGTACACCCTATGTAATTGCAGAAGCAGGAGTTAATTTTTTTGACACTGCAAGAGTTAGAGGAGTTACACCATTAGAGGAAGCAAAAAAATATGTTGATGAGGTTAAAGCTTCAGGCGCTAATGCTATAAAATTTCAGTCGTATAAAGCGGGTACTATCGTATCCAAAAATTCTCCTGCTTATTGGGATACTAAAGAAGAAGCAACTAAAACACAGTATGAATTATTTAAAAAATATGATGCTTTTGGAGAGAAAGAATATAGAGAGTTATATGAATATTGTAAGCAGGTGGGATTAGATTTTTTATCTACACCTTTCGATTATGAATCGGCCGATTACTTGGATGACATGGTTGATATTTATAAAATTTCATCTTCGGATTTAAGTAATACTCCTTTTATTAAATATATAGCAAAAAAAGGCAAACCTATATTCCTTTCGGTAGGAGCTTCGTATTTATCGGAAGTAGATCAAGCTGTGAGAGCATTAAAAGACGCCGGATGTAAAGATATTGTTTTATTACATTGTGTGCTTTCTTATCCTTGTAAAAATGAAGATGCTAATTTGAATATAATAAAAACTTTAAAGAAAGTATTTCCAGATTGTAGGGTAGGATATAGTGATCATACTAAACCGGATGAAACGATGACAATTTTGTCAACAGCTTATTTATTAGGGGCAGAGGTTATTGAAAAACATTTTACTCTGAATAAAACTTTACCAGGTAATGATCATTATCATGCTGGAGACCCTAAAGATTTTAAAAAAGCTGTAGAAAATTTTAAGTTAATTAATACCATATTAGGCCAAAGTGAAAAGACTGTTTTGCCTTGCGAAGTAATTCCAAGAAGAGAAGCAAGGCGATCTTTAGTTTTAACAAGGAATATGAAAGCTGGAGAGATTATTGGAGAAAGAGATTTGATGGCTAAAAGACCTGGAACTGGTATTTCTCCATCTGCTGCAGAATTAGTTATTGGACGAAAAATTTTAAAAGATGTTGAAGAAGATACAGTTTTGATGTGGGATTTAGTTTAAATAAAAGGGTTAAATTATGCTGAACTTAAATTTTTATAAAAACAAAAGGGTTTTTATAACAGGCCACAATGGATTTAAAGGAAGTTGGTTATGCCGAATTTTGCTTAATGCCGGCGCAGATATTTGCGGCTATAGCTTACCTGTGGAAGATAAAGAAAATTTATTTGAATTAGCAGAGATAAAAAAACATATTATAGATGTGAATGCAGATATTAGAGATTATGATTTTCTGCAAAAAACATTTAACAATTTCAAACCAGAAATAGTATTTCATTTAGCTGCACAGCCTATTGTTAGAGAAAGTTATGTTAATCCAAGGTATACTTACGAAACCAATGTAATAGGAACAGTTAATATTTTGGAGTGTACAAAAAATAATGAGAATGTTCGAAGCCTTTTAAATATAACAACAGATAAGGTTTACAAAAATAAAGAATGGATTTGGGGTTATAGGGAAAATGAGGAATTAAATGGGTTTGATCCGTATTCCAATAGTAAAAGCTGTTCTGAATTAGTGACGGATTGTTACAAAAATAGTTTTTTCTATAATAAAAATGTAGCAATTTCTACGGCAAGAGCGGGAAATGTTATTGGTGGTGGCGATTTTGCAAAAGATAGGATAATTCCAGATTGCATAAGGGCTCAGTTGAATAAAGAGAAAATAGTAGTACGTAATCCGGAATCTATAAGGCCATATCAGCACGTTTTAGAAGCTGATTTTGCTTATCTTATGATTGCAGAAAAACAATATACGGATATCAATTATGCCAATTCTTATAATGTCGGTCCTGCTGATGAAAATTGCGTTTCTACAGGAGTTTTAGCTTCTTTATTTTGTAAACATTGGGGCAATAAAGCTGATTGGAAAGTGGAAAGAGAAAATAATGCACCTCATGAAGCAAATTATTTAAGATTAGATTGTTCAAAATTAAAAAGAACTTTTGTCTGGCAGCCTTTTTGGTCTATAGATGAAGCTGTTAAAAGAACCTGTGAATGGAGTAAAGTATGGCTCTCACACGGCGACATTAGACATGAGATGGATACAGAAATAGCTGACTATTATGAAAGGATGAAAAATAATGCATTGGAATAGTGAAGAAGAAGCCAGAAACGAAATTAAACAAATGGTAACGCGATATTATAATCAATTTATAAAGAATGATAAGCCGTTTTTGCCAGGTGACAGAATTACATATGCCGCAAGAGTTTTTGATGAAAAGGAATTATGTAATTTGACTGATGCGACATTAGACTTTTGGCTTACGACAGGACATTTTGCTGAACAGTTTGAAAAAGAATTTGCAAATTTTTTAAATATAAAATATGCAAGTTTAGTTAACAGTGGTTCTTCAGCTAATTTGATTGCTTTTATGGCATTGACCTGCCGAGAATTAGGTGAACGAAGGATAAAAAAAGGTGATGAAGTAATAACCGTTGCTTGTGGATTTCCGACAACTGTAGCACCAATTATGCAGTATGGCGCAGTTCCTGTTTTTGTTGATGTAAAATTACCGGAATATAACATAGATACTGATATGTTAGAACAGGCTTTAAGTGTTAAAACTAAAGCAGTGATGATTGCACATACACTCGGTAATCCATTTAATCTGAATGCTGTAAAAACATTTTGTGATAAACATAATTTGTGGTTGGTTGAAGATAACTGCGATGCACTTGGGTCTAAATATTTTATAAATGGGGAATGGAAATATACTGGTACTGTTGGTGATATAGGAACATCGAGCTTTTATCCACCTCATCATATGACTATGGGAGAAGGTGGTTGCGTTTATACAAATAATGCATTATTGCACCGGCTTATAAGAAGTTTGCGGGATTGGGGTAGGGATTGTGTTTGTGCTTCTGGCCAAGATAATTTCTGTAAACATCGTTTTGACGGGCAATATGGTAAATTACCATTTGGATATGACCATAAATATGTTTATAGTCATTTAGGATTTAATTTAAAGGTAACAGATATGCAGGCGGCAGTTGGGTGTGCTCAGTTGCAAAAAATACAATCTTTTATTGAAAAAAGAAAGTATAATTGGCTGTATTTGCGCAAAGGTTTAGATTCTCTTAAAGATAAACTGATATTACCGGAAGCGGAAGAAAATAGCCAACCTTCATGGTTTGGGTTTATTATTGCAATTAAAAAAGATAGTGGATTGGAAAGAAATAAAATAACAAAATATCTTGAAGATAAAAATATTCAAACCAGATTATTGTTTAGTGGTAATTTAATAAAACATCCATGCTTTGATTTATATAATGAAAATATTGATTATAAGGTTATTGGAGAATTACAGGATACAGATTATATTATGAATAATGCTTTTTGGATAGGAGTATATCCAGGAATGTCAGAAGATATGCTGGATTATATGATAAAATGCATTTATGAATGCGCTGCGTAATTTTTTATGTTTAAACGTAGTTTAACAAACCAGATTTTACAACTTAATAAAGTTAATGCTTTCTTTTTAACAGGAACTTTCCAATCCGGCAAAACAACATTCCTCAAAAATCTTGCCTCGCCTGATCGCAAGTACGCTGACCTAGCGGTACCTGCTTTGCGCAGTATGGCTAATGAAGAACCGGTGCTGTTTTTGCAACGGTATGCACCGCCGGTGCTGATTGATAATATTCAGTACGCGCCGGAGCTGGTGCCGGTGATTAAGGACTATGCGTTAAAGCACGGTAAGGCAGGCGATTTTTGGCTGATTGCGCCGAAAGAGGACGCTGAAACCATTACCGCCATTATGCAGGAGCTTGGCGATAAGTTTGCCTGCCTGGAGCTTTGCGGCTTAAGCAGTGCGGAGCTGGACGGCATGGAAAGCGCGCCGTTTATACCGGATATGCAGATGTTGGCAGGACGTATGCAAAATCCTGTTCCGCGCAGCGTAGTGGAGATTTACGAACGCATTTGGCGCGGCGATAAGCCTGCGATGTATAATGAAGGTGCAGACTGGCAGGTGTTTTATGCCAAGCTGGTGCAGGATATTTTGCAGCGCGATATCCGTAAGTTTGTTCAGCTTAACGATGAGATGAAGTTTTACCGCTTTTTATGTGCGGCGGCGTCGCAGACGGCGAAACTTTTAAACTACGCCGTTATGGCAAAGGAAACCGGCATCAGCATACCGACGGCAAAGCAGTGGCTGGGTATTTTGGAACGGATGGGGCTGGTGTATTTGCTGCAGCCTGCGGCGTTTAGCGGCGTTAAGTACGTTGTAAAAACGCCGAAGCTGTATTTTACGGACACCGGGCTTGCGGCGTACTTATTGCGTTGGAACACGGCGGACGCCTTAGAGCTTGGTGCGATGAGCGCGGAGTTTTTTGAAACCTGGGTCATTGGCGAAGTATATAAAAGTTTTGCCAATAGCGCACAAAAAGCACCGCTGTACTACTACCGCAATTTTAACGGCAAAGAGGTTGAGCTATTAATTTTGCACAACGGCGTGCTGTACCCGTGCGTTATCAGCAAAAGCGCGCAGGTGCAAAAAATGTACAAGCGCTTTAATATAATAGAAGCGGCGTTTTGCAGCTACACTGAAGTTAAAACGGCAACCGGCAGCGTTATCTGCCTTGTGCCAGAGTTCGGCATGGATAAAAATAATATTATGTATATTCCTGCGTGGATGATTTAAGCCTTGCATAAGCAGGGCTTTATTTTTATGCTTAATTTTACCTACACCTTTGCTTGTGGTATAATATATTATTAGATTTATTGAACGAAAGGAACAAATATGGCAGATAAATTTTTAGTTATAGATGGCAGCAGCCTGATTCACAGGGCATTTTTTGCCCTGCCGCCGCTGACGACACAGAGCGGTGTGCATACGGGTGCTGTGTACGGTTTTTGTAATATGCTTTTGCGCCTGCTGGCAGATGTACAGCCCAAGTGGCTGGCGGTAGCGTTTGACAAGAGCCGAAAAACCTTCCGTACGGAGATGTTTGCCGATTATAAAGGTCAGCGCAAACCGACACCGAGCGAGCTTTCGGAGCAGTTCCCGCTGGCGCGCAAGGTGCTGGAGGCGATGAACATTGCCGTGCTTGAACTTGATAATTATGAGGCAGACGACATCATCGGCACGTTTGCGGTACACGCGCCGCAGGAAGCGGACGTGATTATTGTAACGGGCGACCGCGATGAACTTCAGCTTTTAAGTGACCGCACAAGCGTATATTTTACCAAACGCGGCATTTCAGACCTTAAAATTTACACGCCGGAAGTTTTCGCAGAGGAATATGAAGGCCTTGAACCGAAGCAGCTTATCGACCTGAAAGGTCTGATGGGAGATACTTCGGATAACATTCCCGGCATACCGGGCGTTGGCCCCAAAACGGCTCTCAAGCTGATTGGCGAGTACGGCAGCGTGGAAAATGTGCTGGCTAACGCCGATAAAATCAGCGGTAAGGCACTGCGCGAAAAAGTGCAGAATAACAAAGAATCGGCGCTGCTTTCCAAAAAACTGGCAACAATTTTTACGGATGTGCCGGTTGATGCAGATTTGGCAAATTATGAATTAAAAGCATTAAAGCCGGAAGCGCGCGAATTGCTCGCCGGCTTGGAATTCCGCAATATGTACGACCGTTTTAATGCCGTTATGGGTGCGCCGGAAGGCGATTTCAGCTTGTTTGGCGACTTTGTGGAAGATAATCCTGCCGGGCTGCCGGAAGAAATTGTAAAAAGTGCTGACGATGCGGAAGCGTTGTTTAAACTTATCGCCGTAAGGCGTGAAGTTACGCCGCTTACTGTACAAATTGACGGTACGCTGCCGGATTTATATTTTAAACGTGCGGAGCTTTTATGTGATGGGCGCGTTTATATTTTTGAAGGCGAGTGCCCCGGATGGCAGCAGTTTTATGACTGGCTGGCAAATGAAAACAGCCAAAAAGCCTGCTGCGACAGCAAGGAAATTATTAAAACCGCTTTGTGCCTTGGGGTTGAAGCACGCGGCATAACGGATGATATTGCCATTGCCGCGTACCTTATTGACCCTGCGCGCAGCGAATACAGCATTAAAACTGTTGGCGGAGCGTACCTGACGCAGGAGTATGCGCAGGAATGCAAAACCGTTGCCGAACTTGTGCCTGTGCTGCGTGCCAAACTTGCAGAGCACGAACAGATAAAATTATATGAAGAAATGGAGCTGCCGCTGGCACGCACGCTTGCAAAAATGGAACTGGCAGGCATTAAGCCGGATGCGGCGCTTTTGGATAAATTAACCAAAGAAATGGCGGCGCAGATTGCAGCGCTTGAAATTTTGGCGGTAGAGCAGGCTGGAGAAAGCTTTAATTTAAAATCTACCAAGCAGCTCGGTGCTATTTTATTTGAAAAGCTGGGCCTGCCGGTAATTAAAAAAACTAAAACAGGTTATTCTACGGATGTATCAGTTTTGGAGCAGCTGCGCAACGAGCATCCGCTGGTGCGGACTATTTTGGAACACCGCAAGCTGACGAAGCTGCACAGCACTTACCTTGAAGGGCTGCGACCGCTGATTAATACTGTTACAGGGCGTATACATACGCATTTTCAGCAGCTTGTTACTGTTACCGGCCGCTTGAGCAGTACCGACCCGAACTTGCAGAACATACCGACGCGCACGGAACTTGGCAAAAAAATACGCGAAATTTTTGTGCCGGGCGAAGGTTACGATTACCTGTTAAGCTGCGATTATTCGCAGGTAGAACTGCGCGTGCTGGCGCATATTGCGCAGGATGAACTGCTTTTGGAAAGCTTCCTGCACGGGCAGGATGTACACGCACGCACGGCTGCGGAAGTATTTGGCGTGCCGCTGGACGAAGTTACCGGCACCATGCGTACGCGCGCTAAAGCAGTAAACTTTGGCATTGTATACGGCATCAGCGATTTTGGGCTTGCCAAACAGCTTGATATCAATCGCGGCGAGGCGGGCAGATATATTGAAAATTACCTTGGACGCTACACCGGCGTTAAAAAATATATGGATGATATGGTGGCGAGCGCCAAAAAACAGGGCTATGTGCAGACGCTGTTCGGGCGCAGGCGTTACCTGCCGGATATTAACAGCCG
>OHRS01001106.1_pt1 | contig 10478 bp, 9 predicted proteins | sample 1578441 | NCBI WGS metagenome assembly OHRS01 (sample SAMEA3879592, study PRJEB24766) | human gut metagenome | biome: human-associated habitat; feature: feces | place: USA | collected 1985/1987
GTCAGCGACATGGGGGCGACAGGGTGTAAAAAAGGCCCCGTCTTCCTGCGTTCGTTCCGTTTGGGACGAACCATCGAAGACGAAGGCCTTCACATACACTGCACATCGTGTATGGAATACTCCGCGATACCACTTCGTTTGCTGCACAGGGCAGCCACTCCCAGCGTACATACATACGCAGCCCCGTAACGTGGGCAAAACGGCCATGCATAACTGGAAGGCGGGGTCAGCGCCTTTGTTTACACAGGCTGCTCGCAGGGGAGAACGCTTTGCTCCTGACTGCTGCCCTTGCATCAGATGGGCGGCTCTCTGGGAGAGGGTGCTGCAAAGAATCATGTCCTGTTCATCGCATTTGCCGAATGATTGTCCGTATTTTAGTGCGGAATTCACAAATTGTCAATATCCTTGGAACAAGTTCGGAGGATACACTAATTCAGGAAAGCGTTCTGCAATAATTTTTAGGTGATTTTTGTTCATGCGTGAAACGAAAAAAACTATACACGTCAACGAATGAAAAGAGTTCACGCCAAGGGCTTGACTTTCACACTTTGATGTGCTAAAGTGGTGATGCAAGAAAGAACCTGAACATTTCCGGAACATTTAAAAGAGGGAACGCTCCCAAAACCGGACAGTCCGCTGCGGCGGCAAGGAGAACATTCATGGCAGATAAAAATTCCAGAAGAAACCAGACCACCGATGCACTGTTTGATGCCATCCTCAGTCTGGAAACGCGGGAGGAGTGCTACAACTTCTTTGAAGACCTGTGCACTGTAAAGGAGATCTCGGATATGGCGCAGCGGCTGGAAGCGGCAAAGATGCTGCTGGACGGCAGAACCTACGATCAGATCGTGAAGGCAGTGGAGATCAGCACGGCCACCATCAGCCGCATCAACCGCTGCATCCAGTACGGCTCCGGCGGCTACCGCGAGACCATTGAAAAGGTGCGCGGCACCCAGAACCCGAAAAAGCAGGAGTAACACCGGCGTACCCGGCAGACATAGAATGGAGCGTACACCGCCCCTGACCGGACGAACGAAAGGAAGGTTTTATCATGTCTGCTGAGAACTGTATCGATACCACCCGCTGCCCCTGCCCCTGCCTGCCCAAGGTGACGCTGGAGCAGGCGGTCGTTGACCTTGTGGAGAGCATCGCTCTGCAGGAAAATGCCCTGAGCCACATCCTGTGTGCCGAAAGCCGGAAGATGGACACCGCCATGAAACTGGACGGTCTGGACCTGTGCAAGCTGCTGGAAGTGAACGATTCGGCCACCAACATGGTGCACGCCGTGGCAAACCTGGAGCTGGTGCTCAAGGATAAGCTGGAGTTCGTCTCCAACAACCTGTACTATCCGCCTGTGGATGCCGCAGCGAAGTAAGAAGATGCGGAAAGGCCTGTCCGGATGCCGGGCAGGCCTTTTCTCTGCTTGAATGCATAATTTTTGTAAAAACCATTTGTTGGAATTGCTGATAACGGGATTCTGTGCTATACTATACAATGTATCACCATGAAAGTGAGGAAATTTACAAATTGCTGAACTACGATGCGATCCTGTTTGATGTGGACGGGACCCTGATCGATTCCGCTCCCGGTATCATAAATACATTAAAAGAAGTCTTTGCCAGGATGGGCGTGGACACCACAAATGTGAACCTGCGCCGCTACCTTGGCCCGCCGCTGCGCAAGAGCTTTGGTGAGCACTTTACCGACCCGGCCCTCATTGAAAAGGCCACCGACCTGTACCGCGACAGCTACGCCGTCAAGGGCAGCCACGAGTGCGCCGCCTACCCCGGTGCCGCAGAGATGCTGCAGCGCCTGAAGGATGCGGGCCTTGTGCTGTGCACCGCTACCTCCAAGCCCACGCAGGTCGTCACGCCCATTCTGGAAGAAAAGGGCCTTGCAGGCTATTTTGATTTTATCGGCGGCGCGTCCATGGACGAGAGCCGCGACACCAAGACCGACGTGGTGCGCCATGTGCTGGCCCAGCCCATGATGCAGGGCAGGCGGGTGCTGATGGTGGGCGACCGCAACGACGACATGCGCGGCGCTGCGGACTGCGGGCTGGATGCCGCCGGTGCGCTGTACGGCTACGGCAGCAGGGAAGAGCTGGAACCCTTCCACCCGGTGCTGCTGGCCGAAAGCTGCGCCAACCTTGCAGACCAGATCCTGAACGGACAGGCATGACCGGAAGGCCCTGTGCCGGAAACTAAGTGAATGGTGAGAGATATGAGAAATACACGACCGGAAAAGCAATCGCTTACTCCTATGCAGAAGCAGGCTGTGCTGGTGTGCAGTGTGTGCGCGCTGGCAGCCATTCTGACCATTGCCATTACCATGACGCTGCTCAAGCGCGGCAAGACCCCTGCAGCCCCGGGGGAACAGCCCTCCAGCGAGGTGCTGGTGCCGGGCGAAGAGGATATCTCGGATCACTACCAGATCAGCGAGACCTCTGCCGCCCTGCTGCCGGAGACCGCCGACGCGGGCGAGAGCTACCAGAAGGAAACGCTGTTCCTCGGCGATTCCAACACGGTGCGCCTGTACGCCAACGGCCTGATCAGCCTGCAGCAGTTCTGCGCCAAGGAGGGCATTGGCACCCATGCCGCCCTGAACGAGGGCATCGTTACCTTTAAAAAGGACAGCAGCACCTACACCATCGCGCAGGCCGTGGCCAAAATGAAGCCCCGCCGCGTGGTCATCATGCTGGGCACCAACGATACCGGCATGAGCGTGGACGAGTTCATCAAGAACTACACCGCGCTGGTGCAGGCCATTCAGGAAAGCTACCCCTACACCGACATCATCGTGAACACGGTGCCGCCGGTGCCTGCAAACCACGCAAACTACCCCCACATGGACCAGACCAAGATCGACGACTTCAACATGGCCCTGCTGTCCATGTGTGAGCAGATGGGCCTGAAGTTCCTCAACAGCGCCGAAGCGCTGAAGGATGCCAACGGCTATGGCCGCGAGGATTACTACCAGACCGGCGATATCCACCTGAAGCCCGTGGGCCTGAAGGCCATGCTGAGCTATCTGCGCACCCACGCTTACCAGACCGACGACCGTCGGCCCGACACCGCCAACATCCCCACCCGCGCCGAGTATACCCCGAACCCCAGCTCTGCGGTGACAGCACCCAGCAGCTCGGAGGTTGCAGGCTCTTCCGAAGAGCAGGGTGTGCTGTATCAGGCCAGCTACCGGGTGGACAAGACCGGCGGCACCCTTTCCAGCGGCAGCGACAGCGGCAAGACATCCCTCTCCTATGAAGTGACCAGCGCCGCCCAGTCCATCAGCGTGACGGCTGTGCCGCAGGACGGCTATGTGTTCGTCAAGTGGAGCGACGGCGTGACCCAGAAGACCCGCACCGATACGAACTTCAAGCAGAACGTGGACGTGACCGCCGTGTTTGCAGCGGCTTCCGTGCATATCAGCAGCACCGGCAAGGCCGTGCTGGGCGATTCCTACACCTTTACCGCAAAGCTGGGCGGCAAGCACCTCACTGCCGACAGCATCCGCTGGTACGCCAACGGTGCGGAAGTGCCGCAGGCGGCGGGCAAGACCACCGTCAAGGTGGAGATCGACCCCTCCATGCTCAATGCGACCTTTAAGGTGTACGCAGTGGCAAGCTACAACGGCTGCACCGTTACCAGCAACGTCCTTAATGTGACGGTCAGCGGCGTAAGCTCCGGCAGCTCGTCTCACAGCTCCGGCAGCACGTCGGGCAGCAGTTCTTCCGGCAGCACCAGTTCTTCCGGTGCATCGTCCGGCACCACCTCCGGGGCATCCTCCGGGGCTACATCCACCTCCGACAGCTCGTCTCACAGCTCTTCCGACAGCTCGTCTCACAGCTCTTCCAGCAGTGAGAGCACGGCTTCCCCGGCAGGCTCGGCTTCTGCTTCCAACGGAACAGCCAGCTCTTCCCACAGCACCAGCTCGTCCCACGCGGGCTCTGGTGAGAGCAGCTCGGCTTCCCATAGCAGCTCCAGCAGCGAGAGCAGCTCTGGCAGCTCCCATGCGGCTTCGGAATCCAATGCCAGCAAGGAAGCCGCCAACGAGCAGTCCGCATCCACGGACTCCGCGTCCTGAGGCTGTCACCCCGGCCTGCTGTGCCGCATAGGCTGGCAGGAAGGGAGGCGTTTGCATGTACTACGAGGAACCCCGCATCCCGGCGCTGCCCGGGGAAGAGAACGTGACCGACGGCAGCGTGGACGATTACGGCACCGACTGGGAGAACGTGGACAACGGCACGCTGGAAGAGGAAATGGCAAAGTGTGCTGCCACCCCCTGTGATGTCAAAACCACCTGCCCGGACAACGACCCGGAGCAGACGGACGTACCACCGTACGAAATTGTAACAGAATGATGTGAAGCCAGCTCTGTTTACGGCAGGGCTGGCTTCTGCCTGTTGTTGAGCGCATGGCAGCTGAGGCCATGGCAAAAGGAAAAGAGGGAAGGTTTATGGCAAAATATTATTGCGTGCTGTTCGATGCAGACAACACCCTGCTGAACTTTGACGCAGCCGAAAGCAAGGCACTGGCCGAAACGCTGGTGAACTACGGCATTGAGCCGGACGCAGAAACGGTGCAGACCTACCGCACCATCAACTCGGAGCTGTGGCGGCAGCTGGAAAAAGGTCAGATCAAGCGGGAAAAGCTCATGGCGGAGCGGTTCACCCGCTTCCTCAAGGCCATTGATGCCGCCGGTGACGGAGCCGAGATGAACCGCTTCTATCTGGAACAGCTCTCCACCCACCCGGACCTGATGGGGCCGGAAGTGCTGGATGTGCTGCGGGAGCTTTCCGAGGTGGCAACGCTGGCCGTTGTGACCAACGGCTTCCAGAAGGTGCAGATCCGCCGTCTGGCCGAGAGCGGTGTGCTGAACTTTATGGAGGACGTGTTCGTCTCCGAGAAGATGGACAGCGAAAAGCCGAACCGCAGAATTTTTGATGCGGCCCTGCGCGCCCTTGGCGTGGAGAACCGCGAGCATGTGCTGGTGGTGGGCGACGGCCTGAGCAGCGACATTCAGGGCGGCGTGAATGCGGGCCTTGACACCTGCTGGTATAACCCCAGCCACGCCGAGAACCCCGGCAAGGTGGTGCCCACCTACGAGATCGCAGACCTGAAAGAGCTGTACCCGCTGGTGATGGAGCAGGAAGAGCTGGCCAATGTGGGCCTGAAGAACCGCCGCCACCAGTGCTGAGCCAATAAGCGGATGGAGAACGGGATCATAAAACTATGCTGATACATTTGGAAAAACTAGGCAAGAGCTTTGGCGAAAAGATCGTGCTGCACGATGTGACCGCCAGTGTCGAGCGGGAGGACCGCATCGGCATCGTGGGCCAGAACGGCGCGGGCAAGACCACCCTGCTCAAGATTTTGACCGGCGAGTACCAGGACTACGAAGGTGAGTTCAGCGTGACCCACGGCGTGACGCTGGGCTATCTGGAACAGAACGCAAAGCTGGATGCCACGCTGGATCTCTACGGCGAGATGCGCTCCACCTTTGACCCTGTGCTGGATGCCATGGCCCAGATGCAGGTGCTGGAACGCAAAATGGCCGCAAACCCGGAGGATGCCAGCCTGCTGGCCCGGCACGACCAGCTGCAGAACATCGTGGATGCCGCCGACGGCTACAACATGGATGTGAACATCAAAAAGGTGCTGTCCGGCATGGGCTTTGCGCAGGATACATGGCAGAAGAACATTGCGGTGCTCTCCGGCGGTGAGCTGACGAGGCTGCGGCTGGCAAAGCTGCTGCTGGAAAAGCCGGACGTGCTCATTCTGGACGAGCCCACCAACCACCTGGACTTTGCCACCATGGAATGGCTGGAAAACTACCTCAAAAGCTATTCCGGTGCGGTGCTGGTGGTCAGCCACGACCGCTACTTCCTCGATAACGTGTGTACGAAGATCTGGGAGGTCTCCTTCCAGACCATGACCACCTACAAGGGCAACTTCTCGGCCTACCTGCCCCAGAAGGAAGCCTCCGATGCCCTGCGCCAGAAGCAGCACGATGCAGATGTGGCACTGGCCGAAAAGCTGCAGGACTACGTGGACCGCAACCTTGTGCGCGCCTCCACCACCAAAATGGCCCAGAGCCGCCGCAAGCAGCTGGAAAAGCTGGAGATCACCGAAGCGCCCAAGGACGAGACCAACCAGCTCAAGTTCCGGTTTGAATATGACGTAGAACCGTGGAACGAGCTGGTGCTGCTCAAGAACCTGACCATCAAAATAGGGGAGCGCACCCTGCTGGAACCCTTTACCTACACGGTGTGCCGCGGCCAGCGGCTGGTGATCGCAGGCCCCAACGGCGCGGGCAAGTCCACCCTGATGCAGGTGCTGGACGGCAAGCGCCGCCCCTCCGGCGGCATGGTGCGGCTGGGCACCGGCGCACGGCCCAGCATCTTTGCCCAGCAGCAGAACCGTCTGGGGCAGGGCCGGGTCATCGATGTGATCTGGAACAAGTACCCCCGCATGACCGAGCTGGAAGTGCGCAGCCATCTGGCAAAGCTGGGCTTCCGGGGCGAGACGGTGTTCAAGCCCTGCGAGGCGCTTTCCGGCGGCGAGCTGGCCCGCCTGCGCTTTGCGGAGATCGTGCTGGAACGGCCCAACCTGCTGTTTCTGGACGAGCCCACCAACCATCTGGACATCTACACCCGCGAAAACCTTACCGAGGCCCTCATGGCCTACACCGGCACGCTGCTGCTGGTCACCCATGACCGCCACCTGATGAACAGTCTGGCCTGCCCCATCCTCTACCTTGAGGACGGCAAGGCCACCCTCTACCCCAGCTACGATGCCCTGATGGGCCGCAGCGCCCCGGCCCCTGCCGTGCAGAAGGCCGCCGAACCGGCCAAGACCGGCTACGGCAGGGAACAACGCCGCCGCCGCGCAGAGCTGCGCGCCAAGATCAAGGCCTGCGAGGACGAGATGGAAGCCTGCGGTGCACGCGAAGTGGAGCTGGACAACGAGATCAACTCCCCGGAGGTGTACAACGACCCCGACCTGCTGCGCCAGAAGAGCGACGAGCTGAGCGACCTGCGCTTCCATCAGGAAGAGCTGTTTGCCGCGTGGGAAGCTGCCATGGAAGAGCAGGAAAGCTACGAGCAGAGCCAGCAGACCGAAGAGTAAAGGAGGGTGCAGCATGCCCCAAAACAGACGCAGTTACGAAAAAACGCGCCGCATCGCCCTTTCCGGCCTGCTGTTTGCGCTGGCCATGGCACTTTCGTTTATTGAGGGCACGCTCACCATCCCGGGCCTTTTGCCGGGCATGAAGCTGGGCCTTGCCAACATCGTGGTGATGTACGCGCTGTTTTTCATGGGGCCAAAGCAGGCGCTGGTGCTGGACGTGCTCAAGGCACTGTTCGTGTTTCTGGTGTCCGGCTTCACGGCGGGCTTTCTCTCGCTGTGCGGCGGCCTTTTGTCCCTGCTGGTGATGTGGGTGCTGTACTATCTGCTGCCGGTGCGGCCCACCTGGTTCATCCTGTCCGTATGCGGCGCACTGGCCCACAACATCGGCCAGCTGTTGGGTGCAGGCGTGATCATCTCGTCGTCGCTCTCGTTCTACTATGCGCCGGTCATGCTGGTGCTGGGCCTTGTGATGGGCGCACTGACCTCCATCACCCTCAAGGCCCTGCTGCCCGCTCTTGGCAAAATGGGCTTCTCCACGCAGGAAAAGCGGGGGGAATAACCAACCGTCCATGCATCACAGTTGCATTTTGGCCGGAAATCAGTATAATAAGGAAACAACCTGCTATTTTCAACCTGCTATTTTAAAGATAAAATCTCTTGCATACAGCGTTGCCGCCGAGGGAAAGTGCGCGGCAGCCGGGAGGTGTTTGCACTATGAGTGAAAAAGTTACCATCAAGGTGGAGCGCAAAAAGCTGCATCTGCCCACCATCGCCCTGCGCGGGCTGGTCGTATTCCCGAATAATCTGGTCCATTTTGAGGTGGGCCGCGAAAAGAGCATTGCCGCCGTGGAGTGGGCAATGGCAAATAATTCCAACGTGTTTCTGGTGGCACAGAAGTCCATGGACACCACCGAGCCGCAGCAGGCAGACCTGTTCAGCTACGGCGTGGTGGCCGAGGTCAAGCAGGTGCTGCGCGTCTCCGGGGACCTTGTAAAGGTCCTGGTGGAGGGCAAGTACCGCGCAAAGCTCAGTGTACTGGATGCCAGCGGCGATTTTCTGCTTTCGGAGGTGCGCCCGGCCCCGGTGCGCCCCGGCAAGCCCGAGGAAGCCGTGGAGACCGAAGCGCTGCTGCGCGCCCTCAAGACCGGGTTTGACGAGTACCTTGGCATGAACCCGCGCCTTGGCAAGGACGTGGTGTTTGCCATCGTTTCCAGCGACGACCCCGCCTTCCTCAGCGAGTACATGCCCGCAAATCTGCTGTTCCGCTACGAGGACAAGCAGGCTGTGATGGACGAGGGCACCCTGAACGGACGGCTGAAAAAGCTCATCGAGATGCTGCGCCGTGAGTGTCAGGTGATGAAAATTGAAAAGGAGATCGCGGAAAAGGTCAACGAGTCCATGGACAAGAACCAGCGCGATTACTACCTGCACGAACAGCTGCACATCATCAGCGACGAGCTGGGCGAGGGCGATGACACCCACGCCGAGGCCGACGAGTACCGCCGCAGGATCACGGAACTGCACCTTGCCGAGGACAGCGAGAAGAAGCTGCTCAAGGAAGTGGACCGCCTTGCCAAGATGCAGGGCTCCAATCAGGAGGCAACGGTCATCCGCACCTATCTGGACACCTGCCTTGACCTGCCGTGGAACACCTTTACGGTGGACGACCTTGATATCAGCCGCGCACAGCAGATTTTGGACCGCGACCACTACGGCCTGAAAAAGGTGAAGGACCGCATTCTGGAAACGCTGGCCGTGCGCAAGCTGGCACCGGACGTGAAGGCACAGATCATCTGCCTTGTAGGCCCTCCGGGCGTGGGCAAGACCAGTATTGCACGCTCCATCGCCGAAAGTCTGGGCCGCAAGTATGTGCGCATCAGCCTTGGCGGCGTGCGGGATGAAGCCGAGATCCGCGGCCACCGCCGCACCTACATCGGCGCGATGCCCGGCAAGATCATCACTGCCATGATCTCTGCCAAGAGCGCGAACCCCCTCATGCTGCTGGACGAGATCGACAAGCTGGCAGGCGACTTCCGCGGCGACCCGGCCGCAGCTCTGCTGGAAGCGCTGGACCCGGAGCAGAACAGCACCTTCAACGATCATTTCATCGATATCCCGTTCGATTTGAGCCATGTGCTCTTTATCACCACCGCCAACGATCTGGGCAGCATCCCCGGTCCCCTGCGTGACCGCATGGACGTGATTGAGCTGCCCAGCTACACCCGCGTGGAAAAATACAACATTGCCCGCAAGCATCTGCTGCCCAAGCAGCTCAAGGCCTGCGGTCTGACCGGCAAGGTCACCCTGAGCCAGAGCGCCCTGTACGGCATCATCGACGGCTACACCCGTGAGGCCGGTGTGCGCAATCTGGAACGCACCATCACCAGCGTGCTGCGCAAGTGCGCCCGCAAGATCGCCGCAGGCGAGGTGGAAAGCGTCTCCGTTACCGGCACCATGCTGGAACAGCTGCTTGGCCCCCGCTTCGTCAAGCCCGACTTCCTCAACCGCACCAACGCGGTGGGCATCGCCAACGGTCTGGCATGGACCAGCGTGGGCGGCGAGACCCTGCCCATCGAGGTGCAGGTGATGGACAACGGCAGCGGCAAGATCACCGTCACCGGTTCGCTGGGCGACGTGATGAAGGAGAGCGCTCAGCTGGCCGTTACGTGGGTGCGCGTGCACGCCGCCGAGTACGGCATCGACCCGGAAAAGCTCAAGAAGTGCGACCTGCACATCCACGCCCCGGAGGGCGCAGTGCCCAAGGACGGCCCTTCTGCCGGTGTCACCCTGACCACGGCGCTGGTGTCCTGCCTGTCCGGCATCCCGGTGCGCGGTGATGTGGCCATGACCGGCGAGATCACCCTGCACGGCAACGTGCTGCCCATTGGCGGCCTGCGGGAAAAGAGCATGGCGGCCTACCGCGAGGGCATGAAGACCGTGCTCATCCCCAAGGACAACGAACCCGACCTGTATGAGGTGGACGACGAGGTGAAGAAGAACCTCACCTTCCTGCCCATGCAGAGCCTGACGCAGGTGCTGAACGCAGCCCTGCTCAAGCCCCAGAACGCAAAGAAGGCCAAGGCTCCCAGCCGCACCCATGCAAAGAAAAAGGCGGCAGACGCCGCCATTGTGCCGCCCACCGCAGAAAAGCCCCAGCCCGGCGCGGTGTGCTGAGAACAATAGAAACCCTCTCAGTCACGGCTTGCGCCGTGCCAGCTCCCCCGAAGGGGGGAGCTTAAGGGATGTTTTCCACCAGATGAAAGAGCTCCCCCTTCGGGGGAGCTGGCGAGGAACGAAGTGACGAGACTGAGAGGGTTTGACGTACCACAAGAAAGGAAAGCTCTATGAATT
>OHRS01001122.1_pt1 | contig 10352 bp, 8 predicted proteins | sample 1578441 | NCBI WGS metagenome assembly OHRS01 (sample SAMEA3879592, study PRJEB24766) | human gut metagenome | biome: human-associated habitat; feature: feces | place: USA | collected 1985/1987
GTAAAGTAAGTTCTATGGAAATCGATAGAAAGAACCACGCCTACATTATTTATGTAAACGCTAAGGATACTTCTATAAAGATAGATAGAACTACAAATAAGCAATATAATTCCATTCTAGGTGTAGACACACTAGGAAACACAATTAAAGAGGAATTAAAAATTCCGGATACTCCAGATATATCGGAAAAGGTTATTATAGAACGCGTGCAAAATGATAATCTAGAAAAGATATATAATTCTAAAGCAACTATAGAATCTTTATCAGTGATTCTAACGATAGCAAAAAACGAAATAGATAGTACATTACTTACCCCAAACAAAGAATATCAAGTAAGAAATTACTCCGGTTCACGAGATTTTGATGGTAGATATGTATTATCATATAAAAAAGAAATAATGTATCAGCAAGATAAAAACTTTATAGATAGTGTAATGTTTGGATTGCGACGAGTAACAGAGGAGTAGGAACAAATCCTACTCCTCTTTTTCCTTTTTAGAAATCGTCATAATCCTCATCATCAAGAATTTCTTCAACTTCTTCCATTTTTGTTTTGCAACCTTCTGATTTAGATTTACAACCTTCATTTTTTGTCTTACAGCTTTCTTCTTTTTCTTTCTTAGCTGCACAACTTTCTTCGTAATCTAACATTGCTTCCAATAATACATCATCTTCGAAATCATTAAACATATTAATTTCCTCCTTCTTGAGAATTATTATCGGTTTCTTTATTTGGATTTGGTTCCAATTTAGCTCCTTTGATCTGGGCAAGTTTCTGCAAAAATACAATATGTTTTTTCATTGCCATATTGTAAGCATTCATTACAGCAACAATAACCTCAGAACTTATTGAGAAATATTGTTTAACAGAATCAGACTTTGAATCTTCTTTCTCAACATCTTTTACATCACTTGTATCTTCATAAAAATATGTAAGCATAGTATTCTCTAAAGAGTTTTCTTTCGCTACAATATTTTTCGTAGATGTTACTGATTTATCTAATGAATTTCTTGCTTTTTCAAGATTAGCTATAGCTTTCTTATATCCAGCAGTGACAAAAGTAAAGCCTTCATTTCTGTCAGTATTTGTATATTTTGATTCATTTTCCTGATAGATTTTCTTCATCAATCTATCTTTGGCAGATTCATTACCATCTGAAGGTGCCAAGATAGATCCATATTTCTGAGAAAGATACTTACCTTTATCTTTCAATAATTCAGCATCTCCTTCTGAGAATGGAACTAAGTTAAATTGATCAAGAACTTTAATATCAATTTTCTGAATAGTCCATGTGTCAGGTATCTTAGCAGACATTATTTTTTCTTTATTCTTCTGAATAAAGTTTATCTGATATTCATAGTTCTTAGTAAAAGAACTAACGAACTTCTGTACCATATTTGTAATCTGCTGAGCTATATTTTGAATAATAGCTTGAACAGATTTTTTCTTCTCATTAATATTAGCTGCAGTATTTCCGCCAGCAACATCTTCCTTGATAGATTCCAATAGAGATTGTTTCATGATCATATTTTCAATAGATCTTGTTTTTTGGAATAATTCTGCTTCGAAAAGATAGAATTCTTGTTCTATTTCTTGTTCAGATTCGTCTTTCTCGATAACAGTTTTATCTTCATCGTTATCAGAATCCGGTTCATCATCAACATAGAAGTCCTGTAGTTCTGGATCATCTATATCATCAGAATCAACAACATTATTGTTATCGTCATCATTATCTCCTGGATCAATCTCGTTATTAGGAGTATTATCTACACCAGCTGCAGCTGTATTGATAATATCTTTACATTGAAGCAGATATTTAATAATACAATCCATACCCATGTCAATACTTCTTTCAATCCATTTTAATAGAGATTGCAATGAGATAAAGATTACAAATCTCATTTATCTGAGATATTTTAGTAGAGATGAAAATATTCATTTGGTTAAATGAATATGAGTTCATCCTATAAGTCTTATCTTCAACCCCATCTTCATCTGTTTTAATCGGAAGTTTATTATCCTGATTTCTAAAGAACATAGATCCAACTTCATCTGCAACTTTTTCTAGACCATCGCAAAATTCTGTTACAGATTTATTGATCACGTTAATATAGTTGATATAATTCATAATATCAAGCTTAGCTTGTTTTACACATCCAATATCAACTTCCATATCGCAAGAAGGATTCTTTACAAATCTACCATATATAGTTTTTGCAAATGAATCTCTTGTACATTTTTCACATCCTGTAAGTTTTTCAATACATTTATCCAACCAACCATCAGAAATTTCTGATGATAAATTATTGCACACCGTAGCAATAATTTGAGCCTTTTCTTCTTCCGTCCCAATAGGACCGAGATCTTGAAATAATTTGCCAATAAAAGCAAATTCCTTCTTGAATATTTTATATGGTTCTATTTCAGGAACATCACCATTCAATAAATTATCATACTGAACGCCTTTGTATGTTTGAGTATCCATAATATTTGCATTATCTGGAATATCTAAGATGTCCTTATTAGCATCAGCAAAATTTTCAACATTGATCGTAAATTGAGAAGCTAATTCTTGAGCTTTAAGAATATAATTAGTTATTACTTTCTTATATTCTTTAAAGAACTCAGCAAATTTTTTATTTTCCTCTGGTTTAGAATCAGCTTCTAATATAGACGTATATAAACAACGAGTTATATCTAACATATCAGAATCAGATTCTTTAAGTACATTTAATCCATAAGAAAGAAAAGTCTGCTTATTAAATGTATTTATCAACTCAGGAGAACAATTTTCTGTAAGTATACGAGTAAAATTAAATAAATTGCTCATGATATCCTCCTTAAAAAATAATATTTAAAGTGGATAGGTGGCTCGCACCTATCCACTTTTGTCAAGCCTGATTAAGCTTAAAATGTCATTCCAAATTCAATTGAATCGATAATGCTAACAGATTCATTTGTATTTTCAGATGTAGCTTTTGCTGCTGCTGCAACAATAATAGCTTTATACTGGGCTCTAGCCATATTGATAAGTTTAACAAAAGTTCTATTAGTAAGTGTCATTAAAGATCCTAATTTATTAAGAACTTTAACTGTTCCGTGAATAGCTTTTGAAGTTTCTGTAGGAACAACTTTAAATCTTTTTGCAGCTGCTTCCATCTTTTTAGCGGCTTTAATCTGAGCATTAATAGTCTTTTTATTTTCATTATAAAAAGATTTTAATTCAGCTTTTGCTGCTTTAGATTCTTTAAACAATTTAATAGCCTCATCAGCTTTAAATTGTTGTTCTTTTTTCTCGCTTTTTGCACCTTTAAGCATTGCTTTCGCAACAGCTTTAGCAGTATCAGCTTCCACTGCAGTTGCTTCGCCAAGAATCTCTTTTATGAGAGTCTGAACATCATCGTATTTAGTGGTCTTATCGTTCTGAAGGTCATCAAAAACCATTCCACTCAGATCACTAATACTTGCAATTACAGTCTGACCAACCTTGCTAATACTATTTACATCAACACCAGCAATTCCCATAACCATAGCTGTTTTACCAGCAGCTTTTTTCTCATATTTATCAAGGAATCTCTGATCTAATTTTAATGTATCGTCAATCTTCTTCATAACAGTCTTAAAGAACTTCTGAATATTTTCCCAAAGCCATTTAACTCCTGCTTTAAATTTATCGATAATACTAGTAATTGCTGATCCTTCATATACCATTTCCTGGCTGCTTTCACGAAGGAACATATATTCCTCTGCCATAATAGCCATATCAAGGTTTTTCATATTCATTTCATTTTCATATGCAACCTGTAAAATGAAATCCATAGGATCAACACTTTCATCAAGCGCTGCTACAGATTCCAGAGTTGTTTCTTCTACTTCTGGTTCGAATTCACCCATCATGCTTTCCATAACAGATGTACGACCGAATCCCATAACATCATCAAACATAGACATGTCTAGTCCTCCTTTTTATAATTATTTTACTTATTTGTTATAATCATGCGATTATAATAGTGTTAAAATATAGATGCTGAGTCAGGTATAGTATCAGTTACATCAGATAATTTAGCTTTTTGTTTTTTATCTTCTGCAATCTGTCGTTCAGATTCAGCATTAGCTTTGGTTGATTTCACCATAAGCATATTAGACCATTTCTTAAAATGATCTGCAATTTTATGTTGCTTCTTTATAATTTTCTTACGCTGCTCCGGAGTCTTAGTTCTATTATATTGAACTTTCTCTGCATTCAATCTGATAATATCTGCTTCACCTGCAAGATATTCTGATACAGATTGCCGTAAATTATATAAAGCTGTAGTTAACTGATGCAGAATCGGAATGATTGTAGAAAGTAATCCTATAACAGTAGCACCTGTCATAAGAATAGTAAATACATCTTCTTTAACAATTTCAGATTCTGCATTTTCTTTTACCGATCTTTGAGCTTTTAACAAAGCATCAAAAGTTTTTTCAATTTCGCCTTTCTTACAAGACGTATTGAATCTTTCGAGATTCTTAAACAACAATCCGTCTTTTGTTTTAGAATTGGAAATTTTGGCTAATTCTAAATCAATAATCTCGCTAGCTGGATCTTTTACAAATTCAACTGTAGCTGAGATAAGAATAGAAGTAGCACTTACAATAGAAAGTGCAATTGTGTTATAAAATACAACTGCAACTTCACATTCAATATTGTATCCCTTTTCCCATATTCTCTTATACTTTTTGAGATTCTCGACAGCAGTAAAGATAGTATCTGCAGAAGCAGTGCTCTGTCTTTTAGCTACCATCATATCTCTAATAGTAGTAAGACATTCCATAATATCCATATAATTTGGAATCTTAGTAATGTCTCCCTTAGACATAGGTATTTGACCAAAATCAATATCTGTAACTTTCTTTACTATACTATCGTATAATTTAGAAGCTAAGCTTCCCAATACTTGATTTTGATCAGCCTCGTTAATCGTAACAAGGCATTTTCTTGTTTGTCTATCAGCAATATCAAAATATTCTTTAATATACTGATTATATAAGTCTCGGTTCATTTTATTTTCACCTCCTTATTATGACATTTTTGTTATAAGATTTACGACTTTTTTGTATGCTCCGTCGCCAGCTTCTCTTTCAAGTGATGTAAATGAATATGTTTCATATTCAGTATCACCATCAGTCATAATACTAATACTCTCTGCAGTCTCATCTACAACTACAAAATAGAGAAGATTAAGTTTTTCCATAATAGGACAAATAACTCTAGGCTGCATCACATCAATATTTTCATACTTTCTTAATTCATCAACTTCTTCTGATGAAATTACAAGAGACGTAATAGCCTTAGCGCTATTGTTTAACCGCAATGATTTTCTTATTTTTCCTTTAATAGCTCTTCTTTCTAAAGCTTTGAAGATTCTAGATCCAGAACCTTTTCTGGACTTAGATAAAGAATCAAGTTTAGCATCATCAATACCTAATAAGAAATCTTTAATAAAAGAAATTTCTCTTGTAGATACTTTAACAAGCTTGAGAATAATATCATTATCAATATGCTTTGTAATAATTTTGTTTAAGATATCAGATGAAGAAATTGCATAAAGTTTAGATTTGACTCCAACAACAGCCTGCTGTGCTACGTTCAAATCTCTATCTTTATCGTTTACATAAAAATTTACAATCATCATAGAAGGCTGCATTTCATTAGCTTTCTTTACATCAGATTGCAATAATTGAGCAGATAAATACTGACGTTTTTGATCAGATGCAGTTCCAAGAGCTTTTCTGGCATCATTGTTGTTTTTTGTGCGTTGAAGTTCTCTATCTTCTTCTGAATCTTTTTCTCGTCTATCTTGCTGATATGCCCATCTAGCGTTATCTTTAGTATCTGGATTATCTGAGTATACGTCATCATTTAGTTCATCATCAGTAGCATCTCTTTTATTAGCAGCAAACCCATTCGGTCCATATGTATAGCTACCATCGCTCTTTCTATATTTTGGAGCTTCCTGAATAACTACAGATCTGCCATAATTATTAACTTCAGAATATTCTAATAATGAAGTTGGATTAACTTCATTATCTAAAACAAAGTTAATATTTCTTTTACAGTCTTCTACCACTGCAGAAATTTTAGACCTTTCAATCATAGTAGTAGACTCTTCAAGGCTTTCCATCATATCCATGAATTTATCTAAGTCCATTTTTGACATATCTAAATTCTTATGAAATTTAGCTATATGTGTAACTGCATCAGTGGCATTAGTAATATTAAATGCGCTGAATGCCATTTGCAACATAGATACATTTTTTCGTTCAATAGCCTTTGCCACCATACTAGCAGTTTCTATAGGTAATGTATCTGTACAGCAAACAGGAAATACAGCTGTAAGACCAGCTGTAGCTTTAGCTAAAGATGATGATCTGAGAAGTCTTTTATCTCTAGGATCAATCACATCTTTACCAGCATTTATACCGTCTTTAATCATTTCAAATACATCTGAAACAACTGTTTCATGAATTGCGTTTTGCATGTGCTGACCATCCTTTCTTAATTTATTATATCAATGTTAAATTTACAAAAAATAAAAGACTTGCGTAATAAGCCCTATTTCCTACTAATTATACTCGCTAAAAATTATATTTATACTGTTTCTTCATAGCTAGAGTATAAGGTGTTTCGTCTGTTTGTTGCTGAATAGTAGGTATAGATATATTTCCTTTATACTGGATATTAGTAGATGGATTGCTTTTATTTTCTTCTCTATCAGGATCCATCTGGGAAAAAGTATTATAGTTTCTAATTATACTTCTCTGAATTGATTGTCCAGAAAAAGGATTATCTGTTTTCTTAGGGCTATAATCATCATTTATAGCTGAGCATACATATCCTTCAATAAGAGTTTTTGCAATAGGTGCGATAGCAGTAAAAATTTCATTAAACATATTCTATCAATCTCCTTTCAATTGTTAAGCATTAATATTTAGTGGAACCAATCTAGGTGGATTGGGGAGATTCATAAAATATTTTAATATAGCACTCATTAACTCAGCAAGTCTTTTCACTTATATAATATACAAATACGATTCTATTTATACCTGAAACATCATATTAAGTTAAATAAGACAGGAGGGATAATCGTGGCTTATATACAAAAACATAAACCGCCAAGTTCCATTATAAATATGGAATCCAAAGATATGAATGATCTATTAAAGTCTAATCTTATCTACAATAGGCAAGATCTATGCTGGTATGAAAAATTTAATAGATTTGGAGCAATGGATCCATATAACAATTTAAGTCAATCTAAAGAATATTTATTTTTCACAAAACCTGATTGTCATATATTTACTCCAGACACAACTAATTTACAACCAGTTTTAGCTAATAACCCATTCTTTATAGATGCTGCTAACAGATATCCTCATGTAATTCAACAATTACAGAGCAGTGCTGGAGCATTAGGAACTGATAAAGAAGACGCTATTACTAAAAATCCATTTATGGTTCTCTTATCAAACTCTGTTAAGAATACTATAGATTTTCAAGCTCTTACTGCAACTGAAATGGATAATGCCGTGAATATGTACGGTACAAGTATTCCATACAGAAAAGACGCATGGCTAGGAGATGAAAATGTTGATTTTTCTCTTGAGTTTGAAGATTCAAGATTTCTTGAAGTGTATATGCTTTTAAAAATATATGAAGAGTACGAACGATATAAAACAGTAGGAATGATATATCCTCCTAATTTAAATAAAGCTAAAGAATATGGAGAAGCAAAACATAATTGCAATTCTTATATTGCAAATAAAGAGCTTCATGATACATTTGGAATATATAGATTTATAGTAGGAGAAGATTATCAAACCATAATACATTATTCTTATATATGCGGCGCATTCTTCAATAGTGTTCCTAGAGATGCATTTAATGATCTGAAGAATGGAGAAGGATTAACTTTCTCTGTAGATTTTAAAGCATTCTGCGTTCTTGATATGGATCCAAGAATATTAGTAAATTTTAATAAAATTATATATGATGCATATGGGGAAAATGCAATGCAACGAACTAGACTTCATATATATGGCCAAGCAAATAAAACACTTGCAGAGGAAACTAATTCTAGGGTAAATGGAGATTGGGCTAAGTATCCACTTGTAGCAAGAGTTCCTGCGGGAGGAGCTTCATGGTTTGGAAGTAAGAGTATGAAATATCATTATCAGCTACAATGGTTCCAATAAAGGAGGTAAATTATGAAAAATATATTAAATACAGATATATACGATCTTGTAGATTCTGTCCAAGAACTAGAAGAACGATATATAGATGAAGAAAGTCCTGACACGTTAGCGTTAGGGATATATGGATATCTAGCAGATATCCATGCTACTATACTTCAAAACTCAGCTATAACAACAGGAGAATTAGGTAATGAGCTTTTTCCAGCAAGAGCTAAGTTTGAACGTAACGTAATCAACCATGCTATTATTCAAAATATAGAAAATATTAATGCAGTTCCTGCAACAATAAGTGCTATATTGGGAATATTCGAAGAAGATTTTGATAAATATATGATCAATGATAAATTTATCATTGACAAAGAAATACCATTTGCTATTCAGGATTTTCCATATCATCTCGAATATGACGTTATAGTAAATAGAACAGTCCTTCCAAACAATGAGTATGGATATTCAGCACTTTATGATATGGAAAGAAAAAATAATCTTAGTAAGATCACTAATCCATATCTTCAAGCTCCATTTAGACAAAGATATAATGGTAAATGGATGATATTCTTTTATATAGAATTGATGCAAGTATCTCACGATACATTTACAAAAACTCTCATTACAAATAATCTTGTGGAAAACAAGACTGTTATATTCCAATTCAATGATCAGTTAGCAGACTTTGTAGTTAGAATAACAGAAGGAGATGAAGTTGTATATCTTACTCCAGTATTTGAAGGCATGGGATTAGAAGATAATTTAAAAGATTTCTGTTACTATTCATACATCGATGCAACTCATATAAGAGTACGTTTTGATTCGTTATCGTATGTGCCAAAAATCAATGCAAAGATAGAGATTAGAATTAAAACTACAAGAGGGTCTGAAGGAAACTTTGAATATACTAAAGACGTGTTCCCGGTAATAGGATCCAATAATTATAATTACAAACGATTATTAACTACTCTTCAGTTTGCATCTGATTCTCATGGAGGATTAGATAGAAAATCTGTAGACGAATTAAGAAAAATGCTTCCTAAAGAAGCATTATCTAGAGGAAGTATTACCTGCTGGCAAGATCTTGAAAATTATTTTAATATGCTTAATACTGATGAAAATAGACTGATTATCCAAAAAAGAGTAGATAATCAATTTGAAAGGTCATATTTTGCATATATGGTATTAAAAGATGGATATAATAATGTAATTCCTACAAATACATTCGATATTGATTGTAGAGTCGAAGATTTTGATACTCACGACAATAGAAAGCATGTTCTTAAACCAGGTTGTTATATTTTATATGATGATTTTGATAAGAATAAAGCTAGAGTTATAAAAAGAACAGATTCCAATGCTGAAGAATTAGATAAACTTGAAGCTGAGGACAAAACAAATTTCCTATATACGTGCCCATTTATGCTTGTAGTTACAGGAGATCCGTTATATGTATCGTATTATCTTATATTAGTAAATACTATGAATCAATTGGATTTTACTTATGTAAATACCAATGCCACAATACAGTTTATTTGTACTAACGTTCATTGGTATAGGCAATATCTTACAAATCCAAATTCATATTTCTTAGAATTTGCTATATCTCCAAATATTGAAAACGGAGAGCAATTGATTATATTAGATGAAAATAATCAGGTAAAAGAAAATAAATTAAAAGTATTTATTGTTTTCTTTAACGATGGTAAAGATAACGCTCCATATGCTTACTGCGAAGCAGAGTTCAATGGCTTATATGGAACTGGAAATAGTTCATATAAATTTAAAGCCGAGTTAACTACTGAGGATATTCTTAGCGATGATAATAAAATTTACATGCACGGGCTCACAAGAGCTAATAGTACAGAAGAAACAGAAACTATGTTGCTCACTCCTCATGTAGGTGTAAAGATTTATGTGTGCGCACAATTAGATGATGAATTTGGTGTATTTGGAAGACACGATCTAGATGGTATAGTTCCAGGTCTTGACAAATATACTGTATGTAATATGTATACAGTAAATGATGGTCTTAAATTCTACGAGAATTACTCCGAAATCATTTCATCTCAGGTATATGATATTAAAGTAGAAGGAGAATATACTGATCATGATGGATTCCATA
>OHRS01001126.1_pt1 | contig 10342 bp, 8 predicted proteins | sample 1578441 | NCBI WGS metagenome assembly OHRS01 (sample SAMEA3879592, study PRJEB24766) | human gut metagenome | biome: human-associated habitat; feature: feces | place: USA | collected 1985/1987
AAAAGGTTAAAGGCGTTGCATCGGTTGACAACGGCATCGGTGCTGTTTCTCCCGAAATCAAGGTTACTGTTGACAAGTCAAAAGCCGCTGAAAAGGGACTTACCGTTGCACAGGTTTATCAGCAGGTTGCCGCTGCAATTTCAACAGAAAAAAACGCTGCCACTCTTACGAATGATGACGGCAATGATATGAATGTTGTGGTTGTAAAGGACGACAGCGAAACCGTTACTCCGAAAAATCTCCGTGACCTCGACATTACCTACAAGGATTCAAGCGGTAACGAAAAGGCAGTTAAACTCTCCTCTGTTTCGGATATTTCAAAGTCGGAAACTATGGATAAAATCAGCCGTGAAAATCAAAAGCGTTATCTTACAATCAGCGCCGAAGTCAAGGACGGCTACACGCTTACATCTGTTTCAAACAATGTAAAATCCGCAATGAACGATTACAAGCTCCCGAACAGCTGTTCAATCGACTATGCAGGTACAGACAAAATGACAATGGAGGCAGTTTCACAGCTTATGCTTATGCTTCTGCTCGGCATTATTCTCATCTACCTCATTATGGTTGCACAGTTCCAGAGCCTTAAATCACCGTTCATTATTATGTTTACAATTCCGCTTGCATTCACGGGCGGCTTCCTCGCACTTTTAATCACAGGATTTGACATCAGCGTTGTATCGCTTGTCGGTTTTGTAATGCTCTGCGGTATCATTGTAAACAACGGTATCGTGCTTGTTGACTACATCAACAAACTTCGTATTGAGGGCAAAGAAAGAATTGAGTCAATTGTTGAGGCAGGCAAAACCCGTATGCGTCCTATCCTCATAACGGCACTCACAACCGTTCTCGGTCTTGTTGTTATGGCTCTCGGCATAGGCACAGGTGCAGAAATGATGCAGCCTATTGCAATTGTCTGCATCGGCGGTTTGCTCTACGCAACATTTATGACGCTCTATATCGTCCCCGTTATTTACGATTTGTTCAATAAAAAGGAACTCAAAAAAGTAAGTGACGAAGACCTTGAATTTATTGACGAATAAATCATATTAATAAACAACACCCCCGACTTTACCAAACAGTTTAGTCGGGGGTGTTATTATTTCTTTACTTTTAATTCAGCAATTGCGGCATAATGCAACACATCAAATTCAGGCGGTGCAATTTTTAAGAGTAAATTTTTATGTTCATTCTCCCACAATTCAATTTTTTCTTTTGAGAGTGACGCACCTACACCACGGCAAGCCTTCATTCTGCCGTTCCATGACTCTCTTGTAAAATACGCCTTGAGCGGATATTCGTTGTGATAAATCAAATCAAACTTTTCTTCATAACATTTCGGAATATTTATCGGATGAATAGTTTCTCCTGCACCGCTCCAATCGGGACTGTATTTCAATACAAGTTTTTCACTCTGCCCTGCTATCTCATCTTCATACGGTAACCAAGCCATATAAAGAATTAACAACCTGCCATTTGGCTTTAACATTCTGTAAAGTTCAGGCATAATCTTTTGGTGGTCAAAATACCAAAAGCACTGACAAGCTGTGATAACATCAAACGATTCATCAGGAAAATTTATATTCTCTGTTGCTACAGTAAAATATTTTATATTCATACCTTTTGATAATAAACGAGCCTGACCAACTTGCTCTTTTGAAATATCTGTACCAACCCACTCTCCGCCATAGCGATACATATTTCTCGGAATAACTCCTGTTCCGGTGCCAATATCAAGAATTTTCTGACCTTTTACACAAAGCCCTCTGTCAACAATTTGATCATAAAATTTTTGCGGATAAATATCACGATATTTTGCATATTCGGCTGACACTCTGCCCCAGTCAAAAGCATTTCCGTTGTCTATATTTTTGTCAACAATATCCAATGCAATACACCTTTTAATTTTTAATAATATCGGCACATTGACCGTTTGTAAGTCGGATTAAATCCTCGGGCTTCAGGTCAATCTGATATCCGATTTTTCCTGCGCTGACAATGATTTTCGGAATTGACTCTGCTGTAATGTGGAAGGTTGTCTTGAACTGCTTTTTCATTCCGAGAGGTGAACAGCCTCCACGCACATAACCCGTGACCTTTGTAATGTCTTTTACGGGAATCATTTCAACCGACTTTTCACCTACGCTCTTGGCACATTTTTTAAGGTCAAGCTCATGGTCAACAGGAACTACGAAAACATAATAATCTCTGCCCATGCCCTTTGTTACAAGAGTTTTGAAAACATAATCGGGATTCTGATTCATAAGCGTTGCAACCGTTACTCCGTCAACGGCATCCTTGCCGTGGGGATATTCGTGGTGAGTATATTCAACCTTTTCTTTGTCTAAAATTCTCATTACATTTGTCTTGATTTCTTTCATAAATACACAATCCTCCATGCATATTGCCATCTTGTTATTACCCTCACATAATACAACTTTTCGCATCGGATTTCAACCTTGATTTATTTGCAATTTTATTAAAATAATGTTAGAATAAATTCAGAAGTTATTCGAGGTGGAAGATTTCGTCCCCGTCCACACGCCGATGGTACTGACAGGGGAATCCCGAGAGATGCAGGAGAATGGGACGCCTGCCGAATAACCGTAGCTTTGAAAGCCGCTCCGAATTTTTTCGGGACGGCTTTCTTCTGTTTTACAGACTAAAAAATCGCTTTTTTGTCCACAACACGCAAGATAATAAGCAAGTCAGTAAGCAAGATAATAAGTAAGATAATAAGCAAGTTAATTTTTTAAACACCGTATTATGCGGTGTTTTTTCTTTTATCGCAAATTAATGCTGTAAAACCACTCGCAAATGCGGTCACAGGGAAAAAAATGATAAAAAACTGGGCAAACTTTAATGTATGTTGATTGCTTTTTTAAAATAATTGTGCTACAATTTAGGAATAGAATAAACAAAATAGTGTATTCTTCAAAAATATTTTTATGCAATTTTTTAACAAAGGAGGATAACAATGGCAAAAGATATGCTGGACGCCATTTACAATGCCGAAGAGGATTGCAGACAGCGTGAGGCAAATGCACGAGCAGAATCAGCAGAAAAGGTTGAACAGACAAAGGCAGATGCCAAACAGGTTGTGCTTTCGGCAAAGGAAAAGGCACAGAAGGATGCCGATATGCTTTTTGAAAAGACTGCGAAAGAGGGCAAAAAAGAGCTTGAGAAAGCCTCTGAAAAGGCAAATCTTGAGTGTGACATTCTTTCTCAGACTGCAGACAAAAACCGCAAGCGTGTTATTGACGGGGCTATACAAAGGCTCTCTCTTTAAAACGGTTGCAATGAAAGAAGCGTGGTGATAGAAATTGGCAAAACTTAAAATGAAGTCGGTTCGGATTATTGCCCTAAGACAGGACAGAAAGCGACTTCTTGAACATTTGCAAGATTCGGGTTTGGTTCAGATTGAAAAGACCGAAACCTGCAGAAAAGGTTTCGGCAAGATTGATATGACCTCACAAATTCAGATTTTCGAGCGGAATGTTACTCTCAGTGAAAACGCTCTGAAAATTCTCGACAGCAACTCTCCCGAAAAGAAAAGTATGCTTTCCGCATTTTGCGGACGGCGGGAGATTGATCCCGATGAAATCGGAGTTATCGCATCAAATGCAGGCGAAGTTATTGATGTGTGCAACAGAATTTGTGAGCTTAACAAACAGATTGCCGATAATGCGGCGGAACGGATTCGCATAAAAACCGCTCTTGCACAGCTTGAGCCGTGGAAGAATCTTGACATTCCGCTTAATGCAAAGGACACAAAAACAACGGCTGTTTTCATAGGCTCAATTCAAAAGGAGTACAACGAAGTATCGCTTTCAAAGGCACTTGCCGAGGCTTCTCCGAAGCTTGAATTTGATTTTGAAATTCAATTTGCAAACGAGGGGCTTACCTGCATTGTACTTTTTGCACCGATTGCTCAAAAGGAGCTTGCGGAAAATGCTCTGCGTGATATCGGTTTTGCAAAACCTGTTACGAACTCAAGCCTTACCCCTTTGGCGGAATCAAAAAAGCTTGTTGAAAGAAGTCACAAGCTTGAAGATGATATGGAAAACGCAAAAAAGGAAATCATTTCCTTTGCAGACAGACGAAAAGATATTAAAGATACACAGGATTATTTCAGAATCAGAGCCGATAAATACAGCGTAATCGGTGAACTTCAGCATTCACGGAATGTTTTTGTTATTTCGGGTTACATTCCCGAGGAGGACTGTGAAAAGCTTGAAAGGCTTTGTGAACGAGTTTCTGTATGCTATGTTGAATTCGGCGATGTTGACGAGGAAAAAGCTCCTGTAAAGCTAAAGAACAGTCGCTTTGCAGCACCGGCAGAGAGCATTGTAAATATGTACTCTCCCCCGTCGCATGGCGATATTGATCCAACGCCGTTGCTTGCGTTCTTCTTCTACTTTTTCTTTGGAATGATGTTCTCGGACGCAGGCTACGGACTGTTAATGGTAATAGGAACAGGACTTGCAATAAAGCTGTTCAAGCCTGACAAGGAAATGCGAAACACCTTGAAGCTGTTCCAATATTGCGGTGTTTCAACATTTTTCTGGGGACTTGTTTTTGCAAGCTTCTTCGGAGATGCCCCCGCAACCCTTTACAACTACTTTACGGGTGCAGACATTACGATGAAACAAATCTTCCCGTGGCCGACAATTGACCCGCAAAAGGACGCACTTATGCTGATGATTATTTCAATAGCATTCGGTCTTGTACACATTCTTGTCGGTATGGGCTGCAAATTCTATGTTTGCCTCAGGCAGAAGGATTACGGCGGAGCGTTCTTTGACACGGGACTTTGGATGCTTATGCTTATCGGATTTGCCGTTTTGGCGGCAGGTATGGCATTCGGTCAGACACTCATCTACGTAGGAGCAGGCATTGCGATTTTCTGCGCAATCGGTCTTGTTCTCACACAGGGCAGAAACAAAAAGGGATTCGGCAAAGTCATCGGAGGACTTGCCTCTCTCTATGACATTACAGGTTACATCAGTGACCTTCTGAGCTACTCAAGACTTCTTGCTCTCGGTCTTACAACGGGAGTTATGGCTCAGGTATTCAATATGCTTTCAACCATGTTCGGAAAGAGCTGGTTTGGAATTATCTTACTCATTATTGTGTTCATCATCGGACACGCAATCAACATCGGACTCAACGCACTCGGTTCATATGTTCACACAATGCGACTTCAGTATGTTGAAATGTTCGGAAAATTCTATGAGGGCGGCGGCAAACAGTTTAAGCCGTTCAAGCTCAACAGTAAATATATTAAAATTCAGGAGGACAAATCAAAATGAATGGAATATTTTTCGCACTTTTAGGCGCATCAATAGCAACAGCACTTGCAGGCGTAGGATCTGCTCGAGGTGTAGGCTCTGCCGCACAGGCAGCTATGGGAGTTCTTTCCGAGGACTCATCAAAATTCGGTAAAATGCTCGTTCTCACACTTCTCCCGGGTACTCAGGGACTTTACGGATTTATCGTAGGCTTCCTTATACTCGTAAGAGGCGGCGTTCTCGGCGGCACAGCTCCGACAATCGGACAGGGACTTGCATACTTTGCAGCATCGCTTGCTATCGGTATCGGCGGTATGATTTCAGGTTTTGCACAGGGCAAGGCAGCCGTTTCGGGTATTGCACTCAGCGCAAAGGACGATTCAAACTTCTCAAAGGCTATGGTTTCCGTAACTCTCGTTGAGATTTACGCTCTCCTTTCATTCATCGTTTCACTTCTCGTTGTTATCACAGTTCCAAACCTTAACATCTGATAACCGACTAACGAAAATTACGAAAGAAAGGTGGAATCACTTTGAGCAGCGGTGATAAAATTTTAAATCGCATAAGTCTTGACTGTGACGAAAGAATCAGCCAAATAGGTGCTGAAACCGATGAAAAATGCGCACAGATTATGGCACAGGCAAAGCTTGATGCCGACAAGATTTCTGCCGAAATTGCCGACAGGGCACAGTCAAAGGTCAAGCAGATGCAGGCGGCTTCAAAGAGCCGTTGCGACCTTGAAACACGCAATGCTTTTCTAAAGAGAAGACGTGAAGAAATTGACAAGACATACAGTGAAATTCTTAATAAAATGAAAAATCTTCCCGATGAAGATTACTTTGAACTGATTTACACATTTGCAAAAAAGTTAAACGGAATGAGCGGTGTTGTGCTTTTGAACAAAAAGGATATGAACCGACTTCCGAAGGATTTTCTTGCAAGGCTTGAAGAATGCGGTGTAAAAGCAGAGCTTTCAAAAACGCCGTGTGACATTGAAAGCGGATTTATTCTTAAATGCGGTGACATTGAAGAAAACATGGACTTCTCGGCAATATTGTCCGAAAAGCGTGACGCTATCGAGGATTTTATAAATCAGGAACTTTTTAAGGCATAGGGAGGAATATGATGGCATTATCTTATGAATTTTCCATCGGCTCCGTCCGTGCTAAAGAAAAAAATCTGTTTACAAACAGCGACATTGAGCATATGCTCGGTTGTGAAAATGTGAATGAGCTTTGCAGATACCTCTCGGACAAGGGTTACGGTGAGGGTGATGACATTGAAGATATTTTGAAATCACACAGCGAAAATGTGTGGGAATATCTCAAAAGAACCGCACCCGATTTTGCAATATTCAAACCGTTCTTCTATCTTAACGACCTTCACAACCTTAAAGCTGTTTTAAAGGGAACGCTTTCAAACAGACCGTATTCACAGCTTTTGGTAAAGCCGTGTACTTTCTCTGAAGAAACGCTTAAACAGGCGGTTGAGAACAGAAAGTTTTCACTTTTGGGCGAAGAACTTTCCGCATCTTGTGACAAGGCATATGAGATTCTTGCACACACAGGTGACGCAAGACTCAGCGATGCGGTTCTTGACAGAGCTTTTATGGAGCTTGTTCTGAAAACATCCGAAAAATCCGACAGCGAATTTATGTCCGAATATTTTAAAGCTACAGTATTTTATAATAATGTAAAGACAGCCATAAGAGGTGCAAAAGCCGATTGTGACAGGGATTTTCTTGAAATTGCAATCTGTGATGTGCAGGACTTCCCCCGTTCAAGGGTTATTGAGGCAAGCGTAAAGGGGCTTGAACCAACGCTTGATGTGCTGTCAAAAATCTCGGCATACGGCTGTAACAAGGCTGTTGAAGAGTACAAGGCTTCTCCGTCGGCATTTGAAAAATTTGTTGACAACAGGCTTATGAGCCTTGCAAAAGAAAAATGCAAAAGAAGCGGTGACGGTGCAGACCCGATTACGGGCTATCTGATTGCAAGTGAAACAGAGAAAAAAGTTATTCACATTATTGCAAGCGGAATCCGCACCAAGACAAATTATGAAACCGTAAAAGAAAGGTTGCGTGAAGTTTATGGCTAAAAATATTGCCGTTATCGGCGACAGCGAAAGCATAAAGGGCTTTGCGGCAATCGGCATGGACATTTATCCGTGTGATGACAACGAAAACGCACCGCATCTTTTCAGAAAGATTGCTGACGGTGACAACTATGCGGTAATTTTTATTACCGAGGAAATGTTCGGACTTGTTGAAAAAGAGCGAAAAAGATATGAAGAAAGGCTCATTCCTGCCGTTATTCCTATCCCCGGTGTAAAAGGCAATACGGGAATCGGTATAAAAAGACTGTCGTCATTCGTTGAAAAGGCAGTCGGTTCGGACATTATCTTCAATGATTGAGGTGTAAGAATTTGAAATCTGGAATTATAACTAAGGTAGCAGGTCCTCTGGTAATTGCCGAGGGTATGCGTGATGCCGATATGTTCGATGTTGTGCGTGTAAGCAGTCAGCGACTTATCGGTGAAATAATTGAGATGCACGGTGACAGGGCATCAATTCAGGTATATGAAGAAACTTCGGGACTCGGACCCGGTGAGATTGTTGAATCCACAGGCGCTCCGCTTTCCGTTGAACTCGGTCCGGGACTTATCGGTTCAATTTATGACGGTATTCAGCGACCGCTTAACGAGATTATGAAGGTTGCCGGCACAAACCTCAAAAGAGGTGTTGATGTTCCGTCACTTGATCACAAAAAGAAGTGGCACTTTACTCCCCTTGTTAAAAAGGGTGACACAGTTGCGGCAGGCGACACACTCGGTACTGTTCAGGAAACACACGCTGTTCTCCACAGGATTCTTGTTCCGAACAAAACAGGCGGTGTTGTTGAGAGCATCAGCGAGGGCGATTTTACAATTGACGAAACAGTTGCCGTTCTCAAAACAGACAAGGGCAATGTTGAGATTAATATGTGTACAAAATGGCCTGTTCGTGTGGGCCGTCCCTACACGAAGAAGTACCCGCCCGTCACGCCGCTCCAGTCCGGCCAGCGCATTGTGGATACGTTCTTTCCCGTAGCCAAGGGCGGCACGGCGGCGATCCCGGGGCCGTTCGGCAGCGGCAAGACCGTCGTGCAGCACCAGCTCGCCAAGTGGTCGGACGTGGACGTCGTCGTCTACATCGGCTGCGGCGAGCGCGGCAACGAGATGACCGACGTTCTCATGGAGTTCCCGGAGCTGACCGACCCGCGCAACGGCGAGCCGCTGATGAAGCGCACCGTGCTCATTGCCAACACCTCCGATATGCCCGTGGCAGCGCGTGAGGCGTCCATCTATACCGGCATCACCATCGCCGAGTACTTCCGTGACATGGGCTATGACGTCGCCGTTCTGGCTGACTCCACCTCCCGCTGGGCCGAGGCCCTGCGTGAGATGTCCGGCCGTCTGGAAGAGATGCCCGGCGAAGAAGGCTACCCGGCCTACCTCGCGTCCCGCATCGCGCAGTTCTACGAGCGCGCCGGCTGCATCCGCTGCATCGGCAGCGAGGGCGACCGCCGCGGCTCCGTCACCGCCATCGGCGCTGTCTCGCCTCCGGGCGGCGACATTTCCGAGCCGGTCTCGCAGGCCACCATGCGTATCGTCAAGGTGTTCTGGGCGCTCGATTCGAGCCTGGCGTATGCCCGCCACTTCCCGGCCATCAACTGGCTGACGTCTTACTCGCTGTATGTCGACTCGCTCAAGCCGTGGTATGAGGCCACGTTCGGCGAGGAATATATGGCCAACCGCGACAAGGCCATGAGCATCCTGCAGCAGGAATCCGAACTGCAGGAGATCGTCCGCCTCGTCGGCCAGGACGCGCTGTCCCCGGCTGACCGCCTGACGATGGAGACGGCCAAGATGATCCGTGAGGACTTCCTGCAGCAGAACGCCTTCGTCGACATCGACAGCTACTCCGAGTACCGCCGTCAGTTTCTGCTGCTCGGTCTCATTCTGCGCTACGACGCCGAGTGCCGCGACGCACTCGAGAAGAACGCGCCGATGCAGAAGCTCTTTGCCATCCCTGCCCGCGTCGACATCGGCCGCGCCAAGAGCGTGCCGAGCGACGAGTACGAGCAGGTCTATGCCAAGATCGCCGCGGACATGACCGCGCAGATCAAAGAGATTATCGCCGGAGGTGAGGAGCAGTGATTAAAGAGTATAAAACGATCCAGGAGATCGCCAGCCCTCTGATGATCGTCAAGAACGTCGAAGGCGTGACCTACGACGAGCTGGCTGAGATCGAGCTCCCGAACGGTGAAGTCCGCCGCTGCAAGGTTCTCGAGGTCGAGGACGACCACGCGGTCGTGCAGCTCTTTGAGAGCGCGCAGGGCATCAACCTCGCACAGTCGAAGGTCCGCTTCCTCGGCCATCCGCTGCAGCTGGGCGTGAGCGAGGATATGCTCGGCCGCGTCTTCAACGGCATGGGCGAGCCCATCGACGGCGGCCCGGCGATCCTCGCCGAGGAGCACCGCGACATCAACGGCCTGCCGATGAACCCGGCAGCCCGCGCCTACCCGGCGGAGTTCATCCAGACCGGCGTTTCCACCATCGACGGCCTGAACACCCTCGTCCGCGGCCAGAAGCTGCCGATCTTCTCGGCATCCGGCCTGCCGCACGCCGCGCTGGCCGCGCAGATCGCGCGCCAGGCGAAGGTGCTGGGCGACAACGAGAACTTCGCCGTCGTCTTCGCCGCCATCGGCATCACGTTCGAGGAGTCCGAGTACTTCATTCAGGAGTTCCGCCGCACCGGCGCCATCGACCGCACGGTCGTGTTCTCCAACCTTGCCAACGACCCCGCCGTCGAGCGTATCGCCACCCCGCGTATGGCGCTGACCGCGGCCGAGTACCTGGCCTTTGAAAAGGACATGCAGGTGCTGGTCATCCTGACCGATATCACCAACTACGCCGAGGCGCTGCGGGAGGTATCCGCCGCCCGGAAGGAGGTTCCCGGCCGCCGTGGCTACCCCGGCTACCTGTATACGGACCTTGCCACCATGTATGAG
>OHRS01001133.1_pt1 | contig 10295 bp, 5 predicted proteins | sample 1578441 | NCBI WGS metagenome assembly OHRS01 (sample SAMEA3879592, study PRJEB24766) | human gut metagenome | biome: human-associated habitat; feature: feces | place: USA | collected 1985/1987
TGGATCATAAGGTTTTCCGGCTAAAGCATGCCCCGCCATAAAACCGGAACTCGGATAAACCGTACCGGAATATGTATCCGCCAAGCGCTGGGCGATCACGCTACGGTGAGCGATAAATTTATCGAACGCTTTCGAGGAATAACCGTTATTAGCGTTTCCGCTACCGCCGAAAGCGCTACCCAAGGCAATCGTCGTCATCGTAAAGCTACCTCCCATCTGCTCGGGCATACCGTCTTGCATATAATAGATATCGGTACTACGGGTATCTACCCGGTTTGCGTTCAAATCAATCTTCAAGCCGGCTATAGGTTCTAGATTCGCACGAATCGTAAGATTCTTCGCGCTATTGATCATGGCGGGAGTCGTCATATTCTCATTCTTTACCAGCCAGCCCCGCTCGTCCGCCTCGTCGATAAAGCTCCTTCTTACCGCTCCAAAGGCAAAACCGAGTCCCGGAGCCAAAGTTCCTGTACGCCGTTGCCCGAACATATCACCAACCTCCGGAGCGTAACCACTCAACATCATACCGTCTACCAACGAATGTTTACCCGACGTACCATCATCAAGAAACGGCTACTATATTCAGCTACTTTTGTTAAAGTTCCCTCCAAAGGCTGAGGACCAGGCACAATTGTCAGCTTCAAATGAGCCGTATCTTTATTCAAGATCATGACTTGGGCATAATTGATCGGCTTATATTTAATTGAATAGACCTTCCCATCCGCTCCACGTGCCGTGATACGAACCTTCTTCGTAAACATTCCATGCTGCACGATCGTTCCACTATCCGGGCTCAATTGAATCTCTTTCTCTAGTTTCACCTCTTTCTTCTTTTTCTCCGGTTGACGAGCGCTTACCCGGGAAGAGGCCATAAATTTCTGGTTGATCTTCTTCAGATATTTATTCTTATTGTACAATGACTGCAAATTGAAACTACCCTGCCAGTCAAATTGACGTTGGTTCTTTATTATATTACCCTGTTCCAACTCAATACTAGCGACATTGGCTCCACGATCCCAGTTGTACGTGGCATTATAAGTCAATGAACTATTTACCCAGTCTAATGCCGGTATGAATTGCAATGGCATATTCCAAGTGACATTAAACGTTTGGTCATATTTCAAAGGAGTACCCAAATCACGGATACTTTGCTTCACGGAATCCTTCCATACCTGATAATCATCCGGATTCAATTTCTTATTCACTTGAACATTCGGTTCCTCGATACGGGCATTCGTACCGGAAGTAAACGTCATGCTCAGATTATTCGTAAAGTCCCAACGCAAACTGAAGGCACGGTCCCACAAGAAATTGTGACTGAATGAGAGCAACTGGTTACCTCCATCCGTAGAACTTGTCAAATCCCTTAGCTTAATCTCATAGTAATTCCGCATCATCGCCGTCTGGAAACTAATATTCGACGGAACGTAATTCAGTCCGAATTGCTTGATATATTTCGTATATCCATTATTCTTCTTCAGCTTCTCGAAGGGTCGGAACGGTTTCACGTAAGGCGTATAATTATAAGCGAAATTACCCCGGTAATCCTTGGTTGTCTCATATTCGGTCTCCGGGTTCTTCTTACTGTTCTGGCTATAAGAGTAACCTAACGAGAAGTTCGCCGGATCATACGGCATCGGGTTCTTGCTACGGATATCTACCTTTACGTTATTGAAAGAGACGCTCTTAATAGTGGTCTGATCCAAAGAATAACTCTTGATGGAGTCTTTCTCGGCTTGGGTCTCTACCGCATCCAAAGCGTCCGAAAGCTTAATATCCTCATTCAACGGATCATACTCAGGAGTTGTAGTCTCTTTCGAATAAGCATAGTAAAAAGGTATGCTAACCTTTGCTTTCTCAGGGAACAACTTACCCAACTCAATCGAGGTCGCCACACTATATTGCGAATAATCATCCATCCGACGTTCGGCCAGCGACTGATCCAACGCACCGAAACCAGCGGTTTCCATTCGTCCACTTACATTGACTGTACCCAAATCTGATAAAGCGACGTTCAGATTCGCATTAGCGGCCCAACCGCCTTTCTCATCGAAATCGGTCATACGAAGTTCGTTTACCCAGACCTCACCGCTCTTGATATCACCCGTATTATTACGTACGCCGATCATGATCACTTTCACCTCCGCTAAGCTAGGGTTACCGATGATACTGATTTTATTACGCGTATTATCCGGATCATTTTTCGAATAAACCTTTTGGTAGCTTATATTTCCCTGTCCTTGACGTTTCAATTTATTTCGCTCCAACTTCAAGTCGGTTAGAGTCTCCAGTTTAAAATTCAAGGTATTATTTAAAGGCCATACTTTTTCTTGATCCGCGCTATTGTTCGTATTATAAAGAATAGTACTATGGGGAGTCAGATCCAAAGGCACCTCATACTCATAATAATTATTCTTATAGTCAGAGCCTAAACGAATAAATACAGAGAAATCACCATTCGACAAAGTCTTGCTCTCATCAATCGGCGCTTCCGCATGAGCGAACATTTGTAATCGTTTATACCGGCGAAGGTCATAAGCGGTAGATTTATAAACCGCACGTGCATCCGCAGGAGATAAATCCGTTATTTTCATAGACAATGCCTGCTCGTTCTGTTGAAGCAACTGAGGCTGGCTGGAATCGAACATACGGCTGATACCCGGAGGCAACACATAGTTGACCGGCTGACGCTGCCCGTTCTCCTCTATATTTACAGAAGATACGACGATCTGTCCATCAGACTTTGGCGGAATAAGAGGATTTGACAAATCCTGCGTATAAGTACGCCAATCACCACGAACCAATTCCAAGGTACCGAAACGCAGAACCGTAGACTTACGGAATCCTGTCATATACATACGCATGAAACGGACTGTCTTGAAATCCCGGATCGCTCCAACCCTCTTCTCATAATCTTTAATAGGAATCTTAAATAGATACCATTTTACTTTCTCCTTATCACCATTCATTAAGGTTACTTCCGGAGTACGCTCATCGACGATGTTGTTTACACCGACCTGCAAATCTTTTGGACGGAGAGAGATCTTGTACTCAAAATATTTCTCTGTCTCATTCAACGTATTATCGCCATTGATATCTTCCACATCCGGTGTACTCTTTCCGGCTGTAGCATATCTTTGATCGGATTCTTGTGAGTTTCCCTCTGTACCGTTATATCGTTTATAGCGAGATAAGATATCCAACTCCTTAGCATCGTAATCATCCCCACGGAAATAGTGATAATTATCCCCGGCAGGATCGTTAAAAGGAGAAAACGGATCATCCATCATCTTAGAGATTGTCTCACCGGATAGTTTCGCCCTCAATTTATTCAAATAATCCGCATACGTAGGGAAAATTTGCTCTTCCTCCGTAGAAAGACCGTTCAAACCGACATCTTGCAGCTCACGATTTTGGGCATCAAACGCATATCCCGTACTTTGCGTGCGAGGCACCTTACCCCAAACAGTCGTATCAACTTTCGACATATCACCGTCCACGGGCATACCATTCTCAAAGAATTTCCGCTCATCTTTCAAGATATCCTCGGAAATCTCACCCAAGTTAAAGTATAGGTCACCACCCTCGGCTGTCTCGTCCTCTAGATACGGGTCTAAAAGCCAGAATTCGATATATTCATAATTGGCAGATTCCAAATCGCTAGGCTCGATCTTACGCATTACACCGCCCCAACGTTTTTCCGGATTACCCAACGTACCGTCCGAGTTTACATTTTCCGCATCTAGGTTATACGGACCACGCTCATTCGGGTAAAAAGCGAGGTTTAATACAGGCAAAGTCGTATTATCATTGGTTCCCAACTCTTTATTCGGGAAGATCTCTTTATAACTGACTCCACGGGTGTAATGATTCGATAAATCATCATTCGTAAGATGTCGAGGGCGGGAAGAGGAACTCTTCCGAGTGAAGATTCCGTCTACCGTATACCAAGCCAACAAAGCTCTGTTTTTACCATAAGCGATATCGTTCACCTTCTCCGCTTCCGGAAATTTAGGATTCGAATCTTCATAGGGGGTACTCGCCAAGTTCCAAGCATACGGGTTCAAAAGATCCATACCACTTTGTGTAGACTCGAAGTCATCCAAATAAGAGTAACCACCCGTATATTGATTCTCATAATGTCCCGCTATTAAATGAGCGAATTCCGCATTGAATGAGATTTGGCTAGGTTTGGTCAATGTCAACAAGGGTAACTTATCAAATACGTTTGTCAACCACTGGCTCTCGGCTTTATAAGAGGTATTCAAGCCCCATAAAGTATTCTTTATAGACTCATCTCCCAAAGTGGTTTTTACCGTAAGAGGCATTTCCGACATATGCATAACCGTGGCACCGACCATGAAGTCCTTATTGAGCTGGTAATTCAAGTCTAACCCGATCATCGTCTTTCGCTGCATATTAAAAGTAGACTGGTTCTCCAGAGATACGCTAACGGGTGTCCCACTCGATATGATGCTCTCATTCAAGATCGTCACACGTCCTAAACTGTAATCTACCGTATAATCCACATTCTCGGTCAGTGTAGCTCCTCCTGCCGTGACACGTACGGATCCACGGGCCACGTTAGTAGCTCCCAAGTCGATCTCCGAACCCGACGAGGCTTTATACTCACCACTTAAAAGAAATTTATTTTTCTCGGCGATCTGGCGGGCAACGGTTAATGTCGAGTCATACAACTCTTGGAATACATATTTACTGGCATAGGCATTACCTACCTTTTCCCGTAATTTCGAGCCGAAAGGTTGTACACAAGGGAATATAATCTTACCGGTCTCCGCCTGTATCGTATAACCGTCAATAAAATCGAAGAAACCATCCGGATTCGGATTGTCATAGGTATCCAAGCGATCCAGCCCTAATACCCGAATCAAGATTTGATTCGCACAATTACCTTCCGGAAGATAGTTTACATACGTACCGGTAGAATCGCTCTGGTAGGTAACGTTCAACTTAAACTTCTCTTTCTGCACCGAATAAGCACCCAATGAGTATACGTTCTTCATCATCAAGTCCCAGAACATCATATCCGGCGACATCGTGATACCCTTTAGCAACTTCACATAAATACAGTCGCTCGTATTCTCTTTATTATCCGTAGAGAACTCACCGACTTGATAGGTCTTGCCATTATAGATAAAACTAAAAGCGACACCCAATACCTCATCAGCCTGTAACTGAGTCCTCAAAGAAATATAACCCAATTTCTTGTTTAATGTATACTCAGATGACTCTAGCAAACGGGCACTCTCGATTTTTTCAAAATCCCGTCCTCCCTCCATGGAGCCTTTCAACGCATCATTAACCATACTTATCTTTCGGGCATCCGTAAATTGAGTGGTTAAAGTCGTATATAAATTGTTTGCGGAATTATTCGGACGTCTGTCCGTTCCGGAAGGCATCACCAACGCAGTATTACCGATATTACGAGATTCATTTTCTCCCAAATCGGTGAAAGCTACGATATTGCGGGACTGGTCATAATTACCTCGTTTATTGGTCACCCACACTTCTATCTTAGAGATCTCGATACCGGAGGTGACGGTAGGCAAAGACTCCATAAACTTATCGTAGTTATCATAGAAATAATGGCCCAAGAAGAAGTGACGGTTCTCGTCGTATTCATCCACCTTGATCTCAAAGGGCTTCGTCTGCACGCCCCCTTTTGAGCTAACCGTCTTGGATTCAGATTCCTGCTGGGCAAACAAGGCGTTCACTCGCAACTTACCAAATTGTAAATCCGCTTTCATACCAAATAAAGCCGCACCTCCATTAATCAAGGAGTTGCTGGTATTCATGCTCACGTTACCGGCTTCCAACGATTTGATAATCTCATCCTCCTCGCCCGTATACGCCAACTTCAATTTCTTGGAATCGAAATCAAAAGAGGTCTCGGTATTGTAATTCATTCCGAAATTCACCTTGCTACCCACCGAGGCTTGTACATTCAACTGCACACTCTCGTCAAAATTGAAGAAAGTACGTTTACGGGAACGCTCCGGAAGAGAAGGATCATTATTCTTATTCGTCTTCAATCCCATCGTGATCTCGGCCGAACCTTGTGTTCTTACACGTACTCCACCGGGGCCGAAAATACGTTCCGCCGCACCGATATTAAACTGCATATCGGTTAAGTTAAACTGTTTATTCGTAGCTTTTTGGAATTCTTCCTCGTTCTTTTGGCGGAAATAGGAACGAAGTGATTGTTGCATAGAATAATCTTGGTATTCCGCTGGGGTTAAACTCATCGGCGTACCAATCTCCATATCGCCTAATTTCGTACGAACAATATACGTATTCGTCTTTAAATCATACTCAATCGTAGTCTTGACATTCTCCGGATCACGCAAATCGGCAGGTGATTGTTTCACGATATCTTGATATTCCTCCGGTGTAGTTTTAGCTACCGGATAACGGGGAGGAATCGTATCCTCCGGAGCTTCCAGCAACTCCAATTCCGGCAAAGATGATGTATACGCAAGGTAATCAGCATTCAGCGAATACAAGCCGACACCAAACAATAATACAACGATCCATATGGAATATTTCAGTATTCGTTTTCTCATTTTCTCATTTAATTGTCAATTGTTAATCGTTAATCCTCAATTGTCAATTATCAAAGCATTCTAAGCGCAGTTTTAATTACTTGTTCCACAGCTAAAGTGGGCGAGCCTTTCAAAATAGCGGATACCGCTTTTTGCGAAGCCGCTTTCTGGAAACCCAACATAACCAATGCGGCTACGGCCTCCTCTGATGCCTCCGGCAAGTTTCCGGCCATACTCTCCATAGGTTTCACCTTATTTTTCAAATCTACCAAGATACGCTGGGCCGTCTTCAAACCAATCCCTTTCACGGCAGTCAATGCGGCCTCATTCTTCGAACCGATCACTTGAACCAATTCGGATGGCGGTAGAGAAGAAAGGATCATGCGTGCGGTATTCGGTCCCACGCCGGAAACGGAAGTAAGCAAAAGGAACAACTCCCTTTCGATTTTCTCGGCAAAGCCAAATAGTAAATGAGCATCTTCCCGGATTACCTCATATATATATATTTTTCCGGTAGTCTTGTTCCCAAACGCACTATATGTATTCAAGGATATATTCAGCTCGTAGCCTATACCACCACACTCCAAAATCATACGTGTAGGTGTAAGTTCCACGATTTCACCCTTTATATATTCTATCATCTATATATCTTTTTAATATTCCGTACCTATTATAACGCAAAATTAATCAAAAACGTATATCGGGTTACCATTCTTTTCCCGGATAAGGAACCTTAAAGGTTTCAAAACAACCCCGATCCTGCAATGTCACATAACATTGACGATGATCAGGTCCTCCAAATGTTAAGTTAGACGGCTGTTTTCCTGTCAATTGAATCTCTTCAACTAAATCTCCTTGCGGATTTAACAAAGCTATAGTACCCTTATCATAACGGCAAATATAAAGATTTCCTTTCTCGTCACACTTCATACCATCCATACCGTACCCCTCAAAAGTATGAAATAGACGTTTATTCCTTAAAGTACCATCCGGGCATATATCATATACCCAGACTTTTAATTGGGCAGATTCATTAACGTACAAGCGTTTACCATCCTCACTCACAGCGATGCCATTAGTCGTTCCCATATTCGTCTCCAATAAGGAGACTTTCGCATCCGGGGTAATCAACCAAAGTTGGCCTTTTTGATTCGGCCAATCCGGGTCACTCGCATACATATTTCCATTGGGGGCAAATACAATATCGTTTGGTTGATTCATCTTTGACTCATGAGCGAATACGCTGATCTTCTTAGATTTCATATCCACTTTTAAGATATTATGCCCTGTATAATCCGCCACGTACATATTTCCGTCTTTCCCGAAGCGGATACTATTCCCGGTAGATCCTTCCGGCAAAGTGAGAAAACAGCCATGGCTACCATCTGGGCGTACAATACCGATCGTCCCTTCTTTCTTATAATTTACGGCATATAAATTTCCTTCGCTATCTACAGCCGGCCCTTCTATACCGGAAGTAAATGTGTGCTCTGGCATCCAACCCGTTGCTTTCAATACATTCTGGGCATTTAAAGAAATCCCACAATACAGAATACCACACAGCAGACTAGCAATGACCTGTATACTTTTCATTTTCAATAATTTTACTGTTTCCAAAAACCGGGGACTAATATCGTTAATACCGTAAATATCTCCAGACGCCCTGTTAACATCAAAAAAGACAGAAACCATTTCGACACCGTGGGGACATCCGCAAAATTACTTACCGGACCAAGCGTTCCCAAGCCGGGCCCAACGTTACTTATAGCAGAAACAGCGGCACCAATCGCCTCCGAAAATCCCATCCCATCCAAAGATAAAGCCAAACAGCTCACCACGATTAACGTAATATAAGCGAACACAAAAGCTAACACACGGTGTACGATATCACCAGATACGACATGTCCGTTCATTCGTACTGGAATCACCGCATGGGGATGTGTCTGTTTCTTAAATTCATTGGAGAGATTCTTCGTTAAAATAACGAAGCGTCCCATCTTCAAGCCACCGCAAGTAGATCCGGCGCATCCACAAATAAACATCAAGATCAATGCGATAAACCAGAAAAACGGTCCCCAAGGAATATAGTCATCCGTAGCGAATCCACAGGTAGAAACCAAGGTCACCACTTGGAAAGCCGCCTTACGGAACGCATTCTCTACATCCGAGGCGAATCCAAGGTACAAGATCCACACCATGACAACGATAATAGCACTTAAAACAAAAAAGAAAAACCAGCGAAACTCCTCATCTTTAATCAATTTCTTCACATTTCCATTAAAACAGAAATAAACCAATGTCATATTGGTAGCTCCGATAAACATGAAAATAGTTATTACATACTCTATATAAGAGGAATTCCAATAAGCGATACTTGCGTTTTTGGTTGAATATACACCCCCCACAGGCGTTTAGCGACTTGCGTAATACGAGGACGAAAACGTTCATGGGTTATACCGGGCGTTTCGGCATCAAACATCTGCGAGGCACCACCTCCGAAAATAGGCATCAAAGCCACGGTGAATACGACCATACCGATACCTCCCTGCCACTGTGTAAGACTCCGCCAGAATAAGATACCTTTAGGCAACGCCTCTATATTCGTTAAAATAGTAGAGCCGGTAGTCGTAAATCCAGACATGGTCTCGAAAAAGGCATCGGTCACATTATCTATATATCCTCCAATATAGAATGGTAACATTCCAAATAAAGAGAATAAAATCCAAGTCAATGTCACGATCAACATTCCTTCCCGCCGGCCGGCCGAGTGTTCATTCGCCTTAAAGCCCATAGAGTAGAACAAAAAACCGGTCCCGAATAAGATTCCGCTTGAAATAAGAAGCGGATATACATCACTCCCCCGATAAAGGAAGGCTACGACAGTAGCAGCCAGCATAAAAAAAGTCTCAAGGATGAACATCACCCCTAGCATCTTCACTATAAAACGTACGTTCAACATAACTATCAACTAGTTAAAGTAGTCCTCCAGCTTACGCATAGCCGTATCCAAGCAGAATACGACAACATGATCGTATGCCTGTATCTGAGTATCACCCTTGATCATCATAGGTTCACCGTCACGAATCAACCCACCGAGAGTCATATCTTTCGGCAGACGGAGATCCTTGACTTGTTTCTTGGTAATCTTTGAATCCGGTCGAGCCACCAACTCCGCTACATCCGCATTCGCAAAGGTCAAACATTTCACGTTAGAGACATCCGCATCCAGAAGAAATTGATAGATATGGCTGGCCGCTATCAGCTTTTTGTTGATAACCGAACCGATGTCCATACTTTCCGCCAATTGGATATAATCAATATTCTCAATCTTAGCGATTGTCTTAAACACACCTAAACGCTTAGCGGCCAGACATGCCAATATATTCGTGCTGGAATTTTCCGTCAAAGCTATAAAAGTCTGCGCATCCTTGATGCCTTCTTGCATCAACAAATCAGTATCACGGCCGTCTCCGTTTATAATCAAGACATTACTAGGCACGACCTCAGCGATTCGATGACTTTTCTCTTTATTAGCCTCAATTACTTTTACCCGGATGTTATTCGGTAAATATTGGCAAGCACGGATAGCTATACGGCTTCCTCCCATAATAATAACCTTCTTTACTTCCGGATCTTTCTTTCCGGCCAGTAAGCGCACATCCTCTATATGAGATCGGGTCGTCGTAAAGAACACGATGTCACCAGACTCTATCCGGTCCGTACCACGGGGGA
>OHRS01001138.1_pt1 | contig 10245 bp, 15 predicted proteins | sample 1578441 | NCBI WGS metagenome assembly OHRS01 (sample SAMEA3879592, study PRJEB24766) | human gut metagenome | biome: human-associated habitat; feature: feces | place: USA | collected 1985/1987
AAACGCCTTTGAACGGCTCTTTAACAATCCTGGTGACATCCCGGATCTGGATGCGCCCATGCCGGACACCGGTCTGCAAAGCGGATTCTCCTCTGATATGGAAAGTGCCATCGAACAGGCTTTCGGGATATTCAGCCTGGAAGCGAACGGTCCTGATCCGCAGGAAGAGGCGCTTGCCCGCAGGCTGCAACGCAAAAAGAAGAAGAAACGCCGCTCCCGCGGAATATCATAAAATCGAATTTATCAACATTAAAATCAGTTTATCATGCAACAGGAAGATGATTTGAGGGGATTGGCCAAGGTCATGGAGTTCATGCGTGCCATATCCATCGTGTTTATTGTTATCCACGTCTATTGGTTCTGCTACCAATCGTTCGTGGATATGGGTATCAATATAGGTGTAGTCGATAAGATACTCCTGAATTTCCAGCGGACGGCGGGGCTGTTCAGCAACCTGCTTATAACGAAAGTGTTTGCCGTCATATTCCTTGCACTCTCGTGTCTGGGCACAAAAGGGGTGAAAAACCAGAAAATGACATGGAACAGGATATACGCCGCTTTCCTTTCGGGAGTGGTGCTGTTTTTCATGAACTGGTGGATGCTCGGACTGCCGTTCAGCCCGACAGCCAATGCCGTCTTATACACGGTAACGCTTACCGCAGGATATATCCTTCTTTTGATGTCGGGCGTGTGGATAAGCCGTATGCTGAAACACAATCTTATGGAAGATGTGTTCAATACCGCCAACGAGAGTTTCATGCAGGAAACAAGGCTTATGGAAAACGAGTATTCCGTCAACCTGCCCACGAAGTTTATCTATCAGGGCAAGGAATGGGACGGCTGGATAAACATCGTCAATCCTTTCCGTGCCTCCATCGTGCTCGGAACGCCCGGTTCGGGTAAGAGTTACGCGGTGGTGAATAATTTTATCAAACAGCAGATTTCCAAAGGATTCGCCCTATATCTGTATGATTACAAATTTGATGATCTTTCCATAATAGCCTATAACGAGCTGCTGAAAAACTTGGATAAATACAAGGTCAGACCGGAATTCTATGTGATAAACTTTGACGATCCGAGGCGCAGCCACAGGTGCAATCCCATCAACCCGAAATTCATGGCCGATATCAGTGATGCTTACGAATCGGCCTACACCATACTCTTGAATCTGAACAAAACCTGGATACAGAAACAGGGTGACTTTTTCGTGGAATCACCGATTATCCTGCTCGCAGCCATTATCTGGTACTTGCGGATTTACAAGGATGGGAAGTATTGTACCTTTCCTCACGCGATAGAATTTCTGAACAAGCCGTATGCCGACATTTTCACGATTCTGACCTCGTACCCATCTTTGGAAAACTACCTTTCTCCTTTTATGGACGCCTGGCAAGGAGGCGCACAGGACCAGTTACAGGGCCAGATAGCTTCGGCGAAAATTCCGCTTTCGAGGATGATTTCACCGCAACTTTATTGGGTCATGACAGGCGATGACTTCACGTTGGATTTGAATAATCCGGAACATCCGAAAATCCTATGTGTGGGAAATAATCCGGACAGACAGAACATCTATTCGGCCGCATTGGGGCTGTACAACTCCCGTATCGTGAAGTTGGTAAACAAGAAAGGCCAACTGAAATCTTCCATCATCATAGACGAATTGCCCACGATATATTTTCGCGGTATAGATAACCTGATAGCCACCGCACGAAGCAATAAGGTGGCAGTATGCCTCGGATTCCAGGATTTCTCCCAGCTGACCCGCGACTACGGTGAAAAAGAGGCGAAGGTCATCCAAAACACGGTGGGTAACATCTTCAGCGGCCAAGTAGTGGGTGAAACAGCCAAGAGCCTTTCAGAAAGGTTCGGTAAAATCCTCCAGCAGCGGCAGTCCATTTCCATCAACCGGCAGGACACATCCACCTCCATTAACACGCAATTGGATTCCTTGATACCTGCATCCAAAATCGCCAACCTCTCGCAGGGCACATTCGTGGGCAGTGTGGCGGATAATTTCGGGGAAGAGATAGACCAAAAGATTTTCCATGCCAAAATCATTGTTGACAACGAGAAAGTAGCGGCGGAAACGAAAGCATACAAGAAGATACCCGTCATCAACGAGTTCAAGGATGCGGAAGGCAACGACATCATGCAGCAGCAGATAGACCGCAACTATTCACGCATCAAGGCGGATGTGGTGCAGATAATTGAGGATGAGATGGAGCGTATCAAAAATGACCCTGATTTGAAACATCTGATTCCACAGGAGGATAACGATAAGGAATAATATCCTACAGGCCGTTTTTTTATTTCAGCCTGCAAAGGTAGTCCCGTGCCTCATGGATTGAGCAAGGCCGGGCCCTTACGGGTTTCCGCAAAAATCTTCCGCGCTGCGCTTGCGGTATTTTTCCGGAAAGCCTTGCACAATCCGGCACGGGACAGCGAGGCAGGCAAGAAATAAAATATCGGCTCACGAGCCGGTAAGTGTTTAACTGAAAACAGCATGGTTATGGGTAGAACAAGAGTAGTCAATATCCGCAAAGAAGCCTATGATGCCTATATAGGCAGAGCAGGACATGGAATGGATGGTTATTTGGGTAATCCGTTCAGATTGGAGCCGGGAATGGTGAGAGGAGATACGCTTGACCGGTACAGAAAATATTTCTATCATCGGCTTGGTACAGATGAAGAGTTCCGTAAACGAATCGAAGAATTGCAGGGCAAAACGTTGGGGCGTTTCTGCAAGCCGAATCCTTGCCACGGGGACATCATCAAGGAATATCTGGACCGCATGGCTGAAAATGAGGAAAAAATAGTCATCGGGCAAATCCATTGGAAAGGATGCGCCTATCCCGTCAGGAAAATAGATACCGGGAAACAGGTATTCAGGGTATCCGTGGAGAGCCTGCGGGACGAACTGATAAACGATATGCACAACGGCATATATGAGGCGATGGAAGCCTGCGAAGAGATAGACGGTTACTGTACCGATGAGGAATTGTGTACGTTGTCCGATGCCGAATTGTATGAAATGTATTGTTAAACCAACTATATAAATGAAGGAATATGAAAAGGAGAAGCAACTTCACACCGATGGAAAGATTCCATGAGATTCTCGTCGGTCATGGTCTGAGCGCAATGAATGTGGGAATTAACCATATTCGTATTTTCTTCAACGGTAAGAAGCTATTTGACTACTATCCGCTTAGGATGAAACTCTTCGATTACCATAACTGGTACCAACTGACCTATCCCTCTTTTGGCAATGGTGACGGGAAATGGGAGACCGAACTTGATGGTATTATACGGCAACTGATTGTATCACCGCAGTAAATGACACTGATATGAATGATAACAATAAAGAAACGCTCGTTTGGGACAACATTCCCGAATGGGCGATTTTTTCATTGGAATACGGAATTGAGGAAGAACTCTTTCTGACCGATGAAGACAAGGATTTGATAACCCGGTTTATCACTGAAAACTTCCCGAACGGGTACACGATGAGCGTGGACTGGGAATCATACAAGGAGTTCGACCGTTATCCTGCTTTCGGGAAACCGTGCAAGACCTATACGGTCAAATTTTGTAATTTATAAATCAAATGAATATGAGAAAGATAACATTAAGTGAATACAACGCCATTCCGGAAGACTACCGTGGAATCTGGACTGTGGAGCGTTGGGACTTGCCGGATTGGGCTGAAATACGTGAAAGGCATATCGGCAAACGCACCATGATGGTCAATGACAACGGCACGTGCCTGTTGGTTGAAGGAATGGGTTTTGAAATCGTGGATGACAGTACATGGAAAAAGCCCGGTGAAGTCAGACGGGAAATTGGCAGTCTTTATCTGAAATTCTACAGCGGACAGGGGCGTGAACCTCATTATGCGGATTGCGTCATCCGATGGCGTGACACGCTGGAAACGGAAGAGGCAAGGATTGCTTTGGCTATGGATTCCTATACGGAAAAGGACGAAGAGATATTCTTCTATTGCGACAGCCTGGACGATTTGAAATCGTTGGCTGACAAAGGCAAGGAGGATTTTACCGTTACCGGATGCCTCGGTTTCGGGATATACGAAGAACTGTTACAAACAACTTAAAATGATCGGATATGAAAATCAAATGTCAGGAACACTACGACAAGGTGGTAGAATATGCCAAGAGCATTGGCGACACAACTTTTCAGAAATGTATCGAACGCCTCAAACAATGGGAGAAGAACTCCAACGGCAGGTATGAAATTGAACTCTATTGGGATTTCGCACCGTATTCATTCGGTTTTGCTGAGGTGGCTGCGGACGGAAGCAGGGGTGTTGTCGGTGGCCTGTTATATCATGGCAAACCGGATGAATCCTTTGCCGTAGTCATGGAACCGTTCCATGGCTGGAGCATACACACGTAAAATTTCACCCCAAAAGTTAATCATGTGATTGCGCAAAAACGGTGCGAGGTAATCAATATATGACTACTTTTGCACCTTTTTGGGGGCATTTATTCAATAGTTCAATTTACGGAATCGGGAAATTAAATCCTTATTTTGGAAATTAAGATTGATATTTTGCGGAAAACATGCAAAAGGATACCATTAAATCTTCAATCTGACATTTTTACCTCAATCAATGAAACGTCATCTTCAAAAATTCCGTCAGGTGTAAACTCCATATCTTGAATGGCATTCAAGTCTATATGCTGATAGCAGCCATCGGAACAGATGTATATTCTATCGCCTTGTTCCAATTTTTCTTGTTTGACTGCAACCTCCTCCCTGTATCCCTTACCATTGACACACCGTGTCAGAAATGTTCCTTCTGTTTCTGTCGCAATATGGTCTATTGTCAACAACAACGACCCACCATTACTGGCTTTATATAGTCTTACATTACCTTGCCAAGCGTAATGCAAGCAATCATCAATTATCAAAGCCACGGTTACAGCGGCTCCCATCCTACATTTCAATTCCCTGCATTTTTTAGATATAGCAGTATCGGCTGCATCGAATGCCATACGCAAAACATCTTCCGGTGAACTGTCCTGAACATGATCAAGAATTGTTGTCATTATGGATTCAGATACAATTTTTGCGGCCTCTGCACCATAAGACAAGCCTCCCATGCCATCCGCAAGAATGGCAATAAGACTATTGTCGGACAGCTTATGGCATAAGATATAATCCTCGTTGATCTTATCTTTTCCGGAATAACTGATAGTTTTGAACTCAATCGTTTTCATCCTCTATTGCTTTTTGAAAAACATCTGCAATGATTTGCCATGTCTCCTTTACTGTTTCATAAGTCAATCCATAACTGTGTTCTATAATTTGATTGAATAGCCTGCTCTCGTCATCTTTCTCAAGTTCCTTTTCAATGCAGCCATTATAATAGGCTATCTGCTCCTTGGTCAAAAGAAGAAGCAAGTCTCGGGCAAGCCAATACCCGCCTACAATATATTCATCGAATTTTTCCCAATCATAAACTTCGGGATAAACATTACGGTCGAGGTTAGCCATGAAATAATTGGATAGAATGAACGACATATCTTCCGCATCTTTACTTGTTTCGATATTCCTGTCCAACCACGCATTGAATTTCAAAAGGAACAGACCGTGAAGAGAGGCTATCTTGATATCAAATTCATTATCTATATTGACAGTAATGGCTTCCGACAGCACTTCATCAAAGCCCTTCACCGACATCGCAATCTCTTCTTCAGGCGGCCAATATATGTTATCGTCTTCCTTAGCCACACCATACGGAACAACATCCAGTTCATATTCACCATAGTAGAATCGTTGGTGCATATGCTGTGATTTCTGAAATCCGTCGGCAACCAACCTTTCTTTGATTTCATCGAAGACACTCCAGTCGGGTATTGCAATCGCAATATCCAAATCCTTTGTCCTTCTTCCGGAAGTGGTGCCGATAAGCTGACGGATGATTATATCACGGGCTGTTGCACCGATGACATAAAACTCACGCCCCATGCGATTGAAACTATCCGTCAGTTTCCCCAGCAATTCCACTAATAGCGGGTTGGCTATTTTCTCACTTGTAATCTTTAAGTCCATAATCCAAAAGTCTTTCTGCCATTTCTATACAACGGCTGTTGCCACTACCTATTAAGTCTGCGTATATGAGAATCAAAGGGACAAGATGATTTTCTGTCTCCCAATTCCAGAATTTCTGATAAATCCTTATCTCTCCTTTCTCATCATGCCTTACAAAACCTGTTTTTAGCAAATGAGCAGCAGGAATTCGTGTGTATATATCAAAAGCACCGGGTTCTAAATAGGTGTCGATCATATTTGCTCCGCTTTCTCCACCCCAATACATTCCTTCTGGCAGTTCCATGGCCAACCATTTTATACGTTGCTCATTGGTGCGAAAGGTCATTCTACTAAGCAAAAGTTTAGGTTTCAACACTTGATTATAATTTTCCACCCATAAATTTAAAAGGGCGTTGATATTTTTAAGGGTACGCCTGCTATTGGTTAGAAGAACAAAATTCCTCTCGATCAGCACGTCGAATATATTTTTGATCGCCCCTAAAGAAACACCTGTCGCACCCTGTATTTCCCTATAGGGTTTGTTCGCATTTGCTATATCCTGTAACAGGTAGAAAATCACTTTCAATCCGGCTTCCTGAAATGCCGGATAAGGCTTCTCTGCCATTAACGTGTTTTTTTCTCCTTTATTGGTCAGGTGAAATATGATTTTGTTTCCTCTTTCATATCTGATATAGCAATTACCGGCACAATCAAGTGTGTTGATGCCATTGCTTGCCAATTCGTCCATAACGGTTGGCGTAATGTATTTGGCTATCAGCAATACCGGTCGCTTCTCCGTTGCAGCCAATACCTTTAATCGGCTTGCAATATTCCCGATGGTCGCAGTTGTCACGGTGTTTTTGACTTCACATAGAAAATCCACATTCATAATTTGGACAATCGCATCAAAATTTTTGTATGGGTTGTCCTCCTTTTGAATGACCGCTTCTTCAGGTAATGCCAATTTTCCTCGCAACGCTTCCAATGCTAAATTTAATGTTTCACGTTCTGCCAAGACCATAGCTTGTTCATTTAGTTGTTTTGTTCATTTATAATGAACACCGCAAAGATAGCGAACGAGTTTCAAACCGCCAAAGTTTTCGTTCATTATTTCTCTATGTTCATTAAAAATGAACGGCGGTAAATGAATGAACGCAAACCATCATTCTAATATAATGGCTTCGCATGAGGGTGGGTCAAAAAGTCAGAATCACCCTCTTTTTATTCGTACTCCTGATGGAGTCCAGTTCCGAATATTCAATTCTCAAAGAGAAAAAATTCCTTTTGACCCGGCCTCATGCGAAATGATTGCAATTTTCTTGGGCTGAAAGTACATTTTTCCATATTCCTCCATAAAAATCCATCATAAGCCCCGCTTCCCTTGTTAAGTCCTCTTGAGAAGGTAACTCGGAGGGACGATACCATCCGCGTTCAAGCCTGCGGTTTTCGCGCAAAAAATTCCCTGCGGTAATTTTTCACCCGAAAAAACGCTCCGGTATCGCCGTCCGAGTTGTGTAAACGGTCGGGACTTAGCAAGCGAAGCGACCTACGACGCATAGGACAAAACCAAAAAACAGTTGTCGGCGGTATTTTGCCGATACATGATGTCCCAATGGATACTGCCATCCCATAATCTTCACACTTTACCTTGCTGCCGGTTTTATAAAGTATCCCAAGGAAGCGGGGACTAAAGACAGCTCGCTCCCAACTCTGCATAATACAACTTTTTCTTTGTCGGTTTCGTGCCGTTCCTGCCGCTTTCTGCCGTTTCACTTTCCGTCCCTGCCGTTTTTTCTTGCGTGGGGTTTTCCGTTTGCGTGCCTATGTCTTTTTTGCCCCTCGGATTCGGTGCTTTTCCTTGCTTTTGCCTTTGCATTTTCCATTTTTCCGTCCTGCGTCTTTTCTCCTGCGGTGAAACGTGATGACAAGTGATGAAACTTATAGTCTAACATATTGTAAACTAATTATTTATCAGAATTCATCTTATATATTTGCACTGACAATTCATAGTTATCAACTCTAAAAAACAAAATCATGGCAAAGAAAAATGGAAGGGACGATCCCCCTAAACCGCAAGTCTCCGAGAACGAACAGATGAGCGACATCGTGTTTATCCTCGACAAGATGGAACTGATTTTACAGGCCGTATCCGAAATCTCAAAGGACGGCAGGTACAAGACGGTTCCGGCAGACAAGGAACACCAAAATTCCTTTCTGAAAATCGACCGCTACGCCAACATGTTCGAGAATTTCCTGAAGAACTTCTGGAGCCAGCTCAAAGACCCGACACGGTTCGGCATCCTCTCCGTCAGGGAGGACACGTTGGACAACCCGGAAGTAAGGCAGGCGGTCGAGGACATCGCGGCAGGAAAGCAGACCAAAGCCGTGGAGGAATTTCTCAAGAAATACGAGATTGTCCCCCGCGACAAGGAAAACCAAAGTATAAACCATCAAAATCAAGAAGAAATGGCAAAGAAAAATGAGACCCCGCAGCAGGCAGCCCAGGATGGCGGCCAGCAGCAACCCAAGTACCGCTACAACGAGTCCATGATCAACTGGGAGGAACTGAAGAAATTCGGACTGTCCCGCGAGTATCTCCAGGAGCGCGGACTCCTTGACCAGATGCTCAAGGGCTACAAGACCAACCAGGTCGTGCCCATCAGCATGAACTTCGGATCCGCCGTATTGCGCACCGACGCACGCCTGTCGTTCCAGCAGTCTGTCGGCGGACCGATTGTCCTCGGCATCCACGGAATCCGGCAGAAACCCGAACTTGACCGTCCGTATTTCGGGCACATCTTCTCCGAGGAGGATAAGAAGAACCTGCTTGAAACGGGCAACATGGGACGTGTCGTGGAACTGAAAGGGCGCAACGGCGAATACATCCCCTCTTTCGTCAGCATCGACAAGCTCACCAACGAGGTGGTCGCCATGCGTGCGGAAAACGCCTTCATCCCGAAGGAAATCAAGGGAGTGCAGCTTACAGAGCAGGAACAGAACGACCTGCGTGAAGGCAAGAAGGTGTTCATCGAGGGGATGATCTCCAACAGCGGCAAGGAGTTCGACGCCCACATACAGATCAATGCCGAACGCAGGGGCATCGAATACATCTTCGAGAACGACAAGCTCTTCAACCGCCAGTCTCTGGGCGGCGTGGAACTTACCCAGAAGCAGATTGAAGACCTGAATGCCGGCAAGGCCATCTTCGTGGAGGGCATGGAACGCAAGGACGGGGAGGTATTCTCCTCGTATGTCAAGCTGGACGAGCAGACCCGCCTATACCCGTTACAACCCCGACTCCCCGGAGGGCGCACGCGAAATCTATATCCCGAACGAAATCAACGGTGTGAAAATCACTGCCGAGGAGCAGCAGCAACTGCGGGAGGGAAAACCCATCTTCCTCAATGACATGGTGAACCGCAAGGGCGAAGAGTTCTCGTCATTCATCAAAGCTGATCTGGAAACGGGACGGCTGAGCTATTCACGCACCCCTGACGGTTTCGAGCAGCGCGAACAGTTCAAGATACCCGACAAGGTATGGGACGTTCAGCTGAGCCGTAAACAGCGTGCCGACCTACAGAGCGGCAAGGCGGTGCTGGTCGAGGGCATCAAGGGCTACGACGGCAAGACCATCTCACAGTATGTCAAGGCGAACTTCAACCAGGGCAGACTGGACTTCTACAACGAGAATCCGGACCGCAAGCGTGACGCCTCGCAGCGCAACGTGGTGGCAAACGCACAGAAGCAGGGCCAGGAACAAAGCAGCCGGAAATCCAAAGGCGCAAGTATCGCATGATGCGTGAATCAAACGAATGTGGAATCCTAAAGAAATCGGAAATATGGAAATGAACAATGGAAACAACATGCCTTTCAAGGCGGAAGATGTGAACTGGGACGAGCTGGCAGGCATCGGCATATTGAAGGACGAACTGGAAATGTCAGGAGAACTTGACACGTTGCTCCGGGGAGAAAAAACAAAAGTGATACCGCTCAGCCTCGTGCTCCTCGGCGTGGATGTGGTGATGGACGCCACCCTGCAACTGGTACGCAAGGACGGCGGACCGCTGATCGAGATCCTCGGTGTCAAGCCATCGGTATAACGGAGCGTTACCGGTCAATCCGACAAGTTAAAATTAAAAAATGTCAAACCGCCGTTTCCTGTTTTCCGGTTCCGGTCACGGGGAACGGAACCGG
>OHRS01001140.1_pt1 | contig 10218 bp, 8 predicted proteins | sample 1578441 | NCBI WGS metagenome assembly OHRS01 (sample SAMEA3879592, study PRJEB24766) | human gut metagenome | biome: human-associated habitat; feature: feces | place: USA | collected 1985/1987
GAAGCGCCATGCGTCGACAGCCCCCGTGCCCATCTTCCCCTTATAGACTCCAGGCTGCGGTGCCACGATCGTCGTGCCCTCGCCATAGTCCTTGACAGCGCCCAAAAGTCCCGAGTCAATGTCATTACAGATGAAAGCAGTAAGCTCTTGAACTCCTTGACAGTAAATTTCTTACCGAGTTTCTTCGCGTATGCCAGACCCAGAGCGGCGACTCCGCTGACATGAGGACACGCCATGGAGGTGCCGTACATATAGCCATAACCGGAATCATATTTTTCGGTAGGCAGTGTGGAGAGCACCCATGACCTCGGCGAAACCGGCTTCAGATATGGTTCCCCTCCCGGAGCCGCGATATTGCATCCCGCGCCATAGTTCGTATAATACGACGGAAGAAAGTCCGGGCCGAATGCCGTCACGCATATCACGTCGCTCAATGCGCCCGGGTACGAAGCATAGGCCTTCGTCTTGTTTCCTGCCGCGAAAATCGCGATTCCGCCATCCAGAACATCATTGTTCCGTGTCGCCTCGAAATCCATAAGCGCTTCATATTCAATGGCATTGAGCCCCGAATTTCCTCTTTTGTAGGCGCCGTCGGAATAATATGCCGCGTCTTGGTAACCGAACGAGCAGGAGATTATGGATGCACCTTTGTCCGCAGCATAGCGTATGGCTTTCGCCACCACCGACGGCGTGCCTCCGGCGCTGTTGTCCAATATCTGGCAGGACATTATCCTGACGCCGTCGCCTTTTCCGGTTCCGCCCGCAGACTCCCCTGTCGTTATTGTTCACGGCTGCAATGGTTCCGGCGCAATGCGTCCCATGTCCCTGGTCCTTCTCCTTGTCCCATGTGAGAGGTCCGTTGGTAACGAAGTTAAAGCCATGGATATCATCCACATAGCCATTTCCGTCCGTGTCCGTGCCGTCTTCTTTCTCGCCCGGATTGGTCCACATGTTGGCCGCAAGGTCCGGATGATTGTATTTCACACCTTCGTCTATAACCGCGACAATGATAGTGTTGTCACCGCCCGTTATCTTCCGCCAGACATCGGCAACATTGATATCAGCCCCCGCGACTGCGGATTCCGCAACGGACTTGTCGCCGGTATTGCGGTAATGCCATTGTCTTGCGAGCAGCGGGTCATCGAAAACCTGCTGGGAAGATGCCGCTTTGGTCGCCAATTCTTCGCACGGATAGCATTCACAGTCAGACACTTTCAGGAACGGGGCATCGTATTCTATGGTTTCGATATTCTCCATTGCCGCAAGTTTCCTGGCAACATCTGAAGCGGAGTGGCCTTTTTCCGGTATCACATGATACCACCTTTCCAGCCCGTAAATGCTCTTCCTTCCGTTTTCAGGGAAGACGCTGCCAGCGATTTCCGCCCCGGCTCCGCGTACTGCTTCCGCGTCGATTTCGTCAGGCAAGTCTTTGAATTTCACCAGGATACCGTCAACATTATCACAACAAAGCGGAGCATTGACTATCTTGGCCAATGTTCCGTCTTCATTATAGCCTGTCTCCGGAGTCCCGACCGTACATGAGACGGCGAGCACTCCAAGAGCCAGCATATTGATATATCCCTTTTTATCAGTCACTGCGCAATCAAAATTAAGCGCGTTAAGTTACGACATCTCGCCGAAATGACAAAGCCGGGCTACAAATTTTTCAATGCAGAATCAGGAATTATGGACCGGAAGCAAATGGACGACCCCCACACCTCACCATCGCCGGCATCCATGTTAACATCCACAGCCACGTTCATCGTAAACGGTTCCGGAAAAACGTTTTAAGTTACACCAAATCGTAATATCACGACGTTTTGTTCCGGAAAAACGTTTTAGATGGAACCAAATGCCCAACAACAAAGCGATACACCAATTTATATTACCCCGGCGAAGAACGAGGCGGCGAAGACGGTAATAATTCCGCTGACGACTATCGATAGACTGCTCATCGCACCTTCTATGGCACCCATCTCCATCGCTTTTGTAGTTCCTATCGCGTGAGATGACGAACCTATGGCTATACCTTTCGCGATCGGCTCTTCTATGTGCATGAGTTTCAGGAATTTCTCTGCGAAAATATTCCCTATCACTCCTGTTATGATGATCACCACCACCGTTACCGGGACATAGCCGCCCAATTCCTCCGTCACACCGATTCCGATGGCTGTCGTGATGGATTTCGGGAGGAAAGTGACGTAGGAGGCATGATCGAAATGGAAGGTAAAGGCCAATGCTATTACAGATAGAATGCTAGACAAAACTCCTGAACAGATTCCCGCTATCACAGCCTTATAATTCTTCTTCAAAAGCTCAACCTGCTGATACAAAGGGACAGCAAGACAAATCGTCGCTGGAGTAAGCAGATATCCGATGAAATTCGCTCCCTTCATATAAGAATCATAGCTCACTCCTGCACAAAGAAGTATGACGATCACCAAAATTATCGATATCAACAGCGGATTCATCAGGGACCACCGGATCTTCTCCTTCAGCCATACGCCGAAAAAATATGAACCCAAACTTATCAGCACCCCGAAGAATACTGAATCCATAAACAACTCTTTCATTTGCTCTTTCCTCTACGAATAACAACTTGCGTAACAAGACCGGAAACTCCCATCACCACAAACGTAGTGACAAACGTGACCACAACATACTTCACAAGCGAACCGCTGATAATATCCCATGACGTAATCAGCCCCACAGCCGCAGGGATAAACATCATCGGCATCACAGCTATAAGAAACGAACTGACATCGCGGACATCATTGACCTTCAACAACTTGCACTCGAGCGAGACAAACAGGAGCACTATTCCATAGATACTCGCTGGAATCGGGAGCGGAATCACATAATGAAAGAACTCGCCCACGAAGGAAAAGCCGATGATTATCAGAAACTGAATGACGAACTTCATAACTTCGAAATATAATCCTCGATTATTGCCGCCGTCCTCCCAGTCCCTACACGGCATGTGTCAATGCACAAGTCATACTCTGGTGCATATCCCCAAGTAAGTCCCGTGTAAAAACTATGATATAAAACACGGCAGTCATCAGTCGTGCGAACAAACTCTTCCGCCTGGGACATGCTCAGATTCTCCTCCTCAGCAGCATTGGCAATCCTGTCAGAAAGGCTGCCGTGCAAGAACACAGTCACGAGGTCTTTCCTGTCTTTAAAAATAAAATTACCGCATCGCCCGATTACTATACAGTCTTCATTACCAATCATTTTCATGAATGCGCTACGGAATTTTTCTCTCACTGCACTTCTTTCGAAAGGCAATTCAGCTATAGCAGACATGATTTCATCCACAGGCCTTTCTTCGAAGAAGCTCGTCATTTCATCCAAGATTCCCATCTCAGCAGCCTTTGCCATAAGGCTTTTCCTGGTGTAAAGCGGTATGCCATAATGTCGTGAGAGAATCTCTCCGACGTCAAGAGCGCGGCATCCGCATTGTCTTGCAATCGTTATCAACATATATTTTCCAAAAAATCGAGCGCAAATATAGTATATTTTGGAAAGAATGGTACTTTTAAACTAAATCACACCTGCCGTCTCACTTCTTTCATGAGTATTGACCTTCACTATTAAAGGTTTTCTTTCCGGATTAGCTTTCCAAACCTTCAAAAAGCTATCTATCTTTCTTTTAAGTAGTTACACGACTTTTTTCACATTTTCCGATGGAAAAACGAGCTAATTTTCACATTTTCAGAAAAAGCCATGAATTTTTCTTGACTTCGTCGGGAATTGTGCATTTGCGATAGGTATAAGTATCTTTCCCGTCAGGAGATGATACCATCACCAGCATATCTCCGTCACGGGACACTTTATATGGACAGCCCCAATTCTTGCCATCCGAGTAGGTTCCGTTCAGAAGACCATTCGAATAAGACCATGTGCCGGAGAACTTTCTGAAGCGTCCTTCGCCCAGCTTCTGATACATCGCAAACGTCCCTTTCGCATCGAAATTTATATAGACAAACACCGTTTCGGAGCCTACGACAGCGCTCTTGGTGGCAAATTCCACATCCACCAGCTCCCATTCGCCTTCCACGCTCGCCGCCTTGTCTTCCTTACTGCCGCAAGCCACCGCAAAAGCCGCAGCCACCGCCACGGCAACCGTCATTGCCAATTTTTTGATCATAACCAGCCTCCATTTCCACTTTTATGAGATCTTACAATTATCGAACACGTGCGGCTGAACGCCATACCTCCGATGGACGTTTCTCCGCCAAGCGTTTCACCTCCGCCGATCGCATTGATTTTAACCTTGATGGAACCACACTTGGTCGGATGGACATAAAGTCTTCCGAACTCAATATACGGCTTCTCCTCCAATCCGACGGCCCGGGCATCATCTTCAGAATATTCGACATCAATATATTTCAAATTTATCGAGGACGTCCCGAAAAGACTAGAAAGGTCAAGCCATTGATTTCGTCCGGTTTCTGCAGTAAGACATGGCGTTCCCTCGATGTTCATCATAAGTTTCCATGCGTCGACAGCTCCGGTTCCCATCTGTTTCCTATATGCTCCCATGCTGCCGGGGCCCTCTCCAGGGTCGCTCACATAGTCCTTTGTCGCATATGAAAGGCGGGACTCGAAATCATTGGTAGAAGCGAGCAACAAGTTCTTGAACTCGCTGACAGTAAATGTCTTGCCAAGCTTTTTCGCATACGAAAGTCCTAATGCCACTATTCCGCTGACATGAGGGCAAGCCATAGAAGTCCCCTGCATATAACCATAATCGGCAGAGCCCTTGCTTGTTTCTGAGACCAATGTCGAAAGTACTTCGGACTTGGATGAAGTCCAAGGAGCGAGCAATGCCTCTCCTCCTGGAGCGGTAATATTGCAGCCAGGTCCGTAATTGGTATAATACGCCGGCAGATAGTCCGGTCCGAATACAGACACGCTGATTACATCACTGAGCGCCCCCGGGTATGCACAGTACGGCTTGGCATCATTTCCTGCCGCGAATATCGCGATGCCGCCATCCAGGACGTCATTGTTCTTGGTGGCCTCGAAATAATGGATTGCATCGCTTTCCAACGAGCCATTGTAGTTTATATAGTCCGTATCGGAGAAGAAATCTCCCGCATTATATCCGAAAGAGCATGATATTATCGACGCTCCATTATCTGCCGCATACGTTATAGCTTCGGCTATGGTTCTCGAATCTCCGCCCAACTTACCGTCATAAATCTGGCAGGACATTATCCGCACGCCATCTCCCTTTCCTGTTCCTCCTGCAATGCCACAGACACCCTGCCCGTTATTATTCACTGCGGCAATCGTTCCTGCACAATGTGTTCCGTGTCCCGAATTGCCCTCGGAGGTCCATGCTACAGGCCCTTTGGATACGAAATTATATCCATGGATATCATCTACGTAACCATTTCCATCCGTATCCGTACCATCTGCCGATTCTTCAGTATTCGTCCACATATTTGCGGCAAGATCAGGGTGGGTATATTTGACGCCTTCATCAACGACAGCCACGACGATGGAATTATCTCCAGCCGTCAATGTCCTCCAGACATCTTTCACATTGATATCCGCTCCTTTATATGCCGACCTGGCAACAGATTGGTCACCATTGTTCACATAATGCCATTGGTCTCCGAGAGAAGGGTCATTGAAAATCTTGTCGGATGCCGCTGCCAATGAGATGCTATTTGAAGGATAATACGGATGCGAGACCTCATCAGAGGCTTTTCTATACATCTGACTATATTCAATAGTCCCGACGGCGGAAAGCACTGCGCACTCGCGGACAATCTTTTCCAGGGATTCGGCATTGTCCAATTTCACAGAATACCATCTGTCCAGACCGAACTTGGCTCTCAATGCTTCTTTCCCCGGCATCGGCAAAAATACCGGCTCCACGGAAACAGCCCCCATAGCGCATATACTGTCAAGCAATTCCACGCCCGGCACCTTGTCAAACTTGAGAAGGAATTCATCATCAGCAGTTTGACGGGATTTCGTATTTACGACCTTTCTGGACAATGCAAGGGAAGCTTCCCTCACCGCATCCGTACCGGTATCCAATTCCGCTGTGCACGACACGGCAAGAGCAGCGGCAATCATCAAATATTTATATTTCATATTGAAGTCAATACGACAAAACCCGCAGCCGAGCATTCATCGGCCACAGGTTCTGTCTTTCAGCATTTTATCTATTTTTACATAGCATTATTTCACCAGTTCGGCAGACTTTTTTGCAAATTCAATCTTCTTGACAACAGAATTGGCAGGAATTTCCCTTGCTACGAAGTTTGCTGTCACGTTTTCCCTTTCAGCACAGAGGCCCGCAGACTTGAATACTCTTCCGGTATTTCTGGAAGATATCGAGCCGGACTCAACGGCGCCATCCAACTTGAATGTTTCTACTCCAGCCTTATATAAACCACCTTCATCAAAATATGCAAGGGCAAAACTGTAAGTACCATCTGCATAACTGCTGGAAGGAAGCTTATCATAGTCCTTGTAAGTCTCCGGAGAGAAATAATCCTTCGCTTCCTGGATGAAAATCACACCATCTTCTCCTGCTGCACCGGTCGTTTGAAGCGGAACCTTTATTTCACCGGATTTGGCATCATAAGTAAACTTCAACTCTACACCATTTCCCCAATTTTCAATCACATAAGCGTTTTCATAATTAGGATCCGCATACAGGCCCAGACCTTTGACTGCCTGAGGCTTTTTGTCTTCATCCAAAAAGACTAGCGAATAGGTATACGTTCCTGTTCCTTTCTTTACCCTAGGAAGTCCATCAGTCGTGATTTTCGAGGTAACGACTTTAGACCGATAACCATTTGATGCCCAGACGATAAGAGTATAATCAGTAACCGGTGCCAATTCCGTGAAAAGGTCAGCCCATCCTGTCGTATTTACAAGATTCAGGATACTGTCACTGACAGACTTCGGATCGCGAGCAAGACTATCCAACTTCGCAGGGTTCAACTTGGCTGTAGGGATAAGGCTTGCCTTGACTTCCGTCAAATTCTTACCATAGACATAGAACAATGCAGAATTAATCTTGGTATATCCTTCCGGCTCATATCTTGATGTAAGTTCAAGTCCGGCAGACACGGTCACAGGATACTTTTCTTCGTCTCCTTTGGCGACATAGTTGAATGTGCTTACAGCACTTGCCTGGAACTCATTCTTGTCGTCAAGCGATACAGCCACCAACGAATAGACGCCGGACTTGTCAAGTGTCAACGAAACGGCTCCTGTCTCAGGCACAACCTTGGATTCCTCATCGCCCTTGACAATGGCATTGACATGTCTTTCAGCAGCAGCCTTGCTGAGTTCCCCCTCGTAAACTGCATACTTGGCAGTGGCGACATCCGCACCAAGAGCAAACTCAACCGGAATTTCACCGTCAACGGTCTCGCCTACCGAGACATTTATAGTATAATCTGTAAGAACCGCTCCCGGGAACACAATCGTAATAATACCATCTTCCTGTGATCTATCAATAGCTCCAAGACCATTAATATAGTAATATGGAGCGAGCTGGATTCCGGCCGGAGTAACGCCGTCAGCCTGATAAGAGATCACCTTGTTATAGTACCACAAATTCACAGGATCACTAAAGTTGAACGGATGAACGAGCCAAATATTCGGCGCTCCAGTTTGATAAGGTATACCGGTATCGAAAATGCCGAACAACACAAGGCCATCCTTATCCACTTTGAACTCTGCCTTTGTCGATTTCAAAACCTCGCCTGATTTAAGGAGGCGCAAAGATAAATATTCATCACTCTTCGGGCTATACAAAGCATATTCCTCACCCTCTTTCTCCGGATTAGGATACCTCATATATATTCTATACTTCGTCTTGTCCAGATCATTCTGATGTATGATCACATTCTTAGGAGGATCGTATTTAAAGTACCCGTGTTCCTCCCAAGTCCCCACACCAAGGTTATTCCACTTTTCACGGAGAACCTTGATATCAATGGATATAGGATTACTGTTATACTTGGACACATATGCAGGATCTTCGATAGTCAAAGATGCAAGATAAGTATTACCGATACCTATTCCGTCGAAAGTAACGTCAATGGTGGTTTCAGCCTGTCCATCCTTGAACGTAATAGGAGCAAACTTGAAAAGCTTGCTTGTATCAGCCACGGTCACCGGCACCGTTATCTCACCTTCAGAATTCTTACGCATTACGGTGATTTTCGTGGAAGTCGGCTCGGCAGGGTCCAAGACCAGTTTTACCGCTTTGTCCTGCGCAGGGAAATATACCCCATAGCATCCGTCCAAATCTTTTTCACCCGGTTCGACCTTCTCCTCCTGACATGCAGCCAGGACAAGAGTCAAAGATGAAAGAAAAAGTATGTTTCTAAATAACTTGTTCATAATGTCAGAATTTTAATATTAATCCGTAACGCCATCTCTAAGTTCAGGATTCTGGTCCTGTACAGGAAGAGAGCCTTCATTGTTGTCCACAACCGCAAAGTTCGTATTGAGTTCACTGGTCGTAAACCTGAGAAGGAGCCACCCGTCATCAGCTTTCATGTTGAACCTGAACTTCGCAGGCATATTTGTGCTTTCGGCATTGTCATGGAATCTTACAAGAGGTTTATTGAGACGTCTCGCATCTGAGCAGGCGAAGCCTTCTCCCCAGAGTTCCACACGACGCTGGAACCAAACCTCATCCTCGAATTTGCGGCCAGTCGCATTTACATTATAGCCAGGGTCCCTGTATGTCTTCACGAAGTCGCTGAGCACCTTCTTACCCTCTTCCTGCTGTCCGCTTCTGTAGAGAGCTTCCGCACGGATCAGCAACATCTCCTCGACACGCATAAACGGCCAATCCTCTTCATTAGTAGTTCCGCCGACAGTGTACATGCCGAATTTCACATTGGTATATGGCAGGAACGCAGTTTTGGTATCAGTGATTTCCAAATTAGCCAAGTCTTTTCCGGATTTGCCATCCCAAGAAATCTTGTCCAAAAGAGGAGAATAGAGATCCTCATCTACCCACCAATTTTTACGCACGTCGGTGGCAGGGATTTTATTATAAAGCAACGTATTGCACCGCGCATAATTCTGAACGCCCGCCGCATAAGAGTCTCCCGACAAAGAACGGACCCAAGCGCTGGAAGTCGCGGCAGTAAACCTTTGTGCCTGAGCTACCGTCATATCATATCCCCAAAGCCAGTTATGCTCCGCAATATTGTAAAAAGACAGAACAGAAACCTCCTCGATGGTAGCCGGAGTATATCCTACAGCTGCCTTTTCTGCATCAGATGCAGCTTCAGCCCACATTCCCATATCCAGATATGCTCTTGCACGAAGGCCATAGGCAACCTGCTGGTCAATCTTCGATTTGTCCGGTCTCTTATATCCATCGAGCTTTTCAATTGCGTATGTAAGATCATCCACAATAAGTTTATATACCTCTTCCATGGTTGCTCTCGGATTGTTTGCAAAATCCGTGGTCGCTTCAGTTACAATCGGAACGCAAGGCTTATCTTTTGCTATCTGATAATTGAACTGATAATACGGAGCAAGGTTCAAATACGTGAATGCCCTCACGGCTTTAGCCTGTGCGATATTGTAGTAAACTTCTTTCGGGGTATCCTCAGTTACAGCATACGAAGAAATGACGGTATTGGCAAGAGCAATTTCATTATATGCAGCAGAATATCTGATGAGCGGATTGGCATAGTCCGCATTTCGGGAAGTGTAATCTCCACAAACGCTGAACCAGTTATAACCGGTATCAGGAAGTATCATGTCGGCACCCTCAACATCATTGGAAAAGGCCATCATGATGAATCCAAAATCATCAGGACGCTCACTCTTCCACAAGTCCAAACCAATTGGCTGTCCAAGCTTCACGTACATTCCGGAGAAAGAAGCTTCTGCTCTTTCCGGAAGGATGGCGTTGATTTCCTTAACCTGATCAGCCAAGAGGGTCCCACCCTGCAGCTGCAGGTTGTCAATATCCGAGCAGGAAGCCAATGTCAATGCTGCGGCCGTAAATATTGTATATCTTAAGATTTTCATATTACTTCTCCTTTTTTTAGAATGTAAGTGTAATACCTCCGGTGATATTCCTCATTGCAGAGTATGAACCGCTGTTAAGACCCGATCCCGAAGTGAAACTGCCAAGCCCCATAGAGTAGCGTGGGTCGACACCCTTACGGGCCGCAAACACCGCAAGATTGTCACCGGTAACAT
>OHRS01001163.1_pt1 | contig 10026 bp, 6 predicted proteins | sample 1578441 | NCBI WGS metagenome assembly OHRS01 (sample SAMEA3879592, study PRJEB24766) | human gut metagenome | biome: human-associated habitat; feature: feces | place: USA | collected 1985/1987
TCTTTTTACAATAGGATAACACAGACAGCCTGCGATGCCGCCTGAAACATCTGCGACCAAATCCCACACATCCCCGCTTCGGTTGAAAAAATTGGCTTGCAATATTTCAATTCCTCCTCCGTAGATCAGTGCCACCAGGATGGCGATCAGATAGATCCGGCTTAGTTTTAAGCAACTATATTCTTCGAGTGGAAAGATTAAAAGAATGGATAAAACGAAATACATACCGAAATGAACTACCTTATCCAGATGAGGGATATTCCAGTGTGGATCAGGGATGTCATCACTGGGCATCGCACAGAGAATAAAAATAATCACGACCCATAAAATATTGGCCAGAATAAAAATATGGCGAAGTTTACTGCTCATATACATTGGGGTTATTCGCTCAAAATTCTGACTTTTATTCTGACATCGGTGATAGGCCGGTCGTTTCCGTCTGTCGGAAGGGCGGCAATTTTATCGATTACCTCAAAACCTTCGATCACCTCTCCGAAAACAGTATATTCTTTATCCAAATGGTGTATACCTCCTTCGTTTATATAGGCATCCCGTTTTTCCTCCGGCACCCCCCTAACTTTTCTCGTTTTCATGTTATACTCGTACTTACCCGCATCAAACGAAAACGTCATTCTAGAAAGATCTTCTGAAAATTCTACATCTGAAAGCTGTAAATTTTTCTCATTATACGCTTTACGAGTAATATTACTTACACCCTGCGCTATATCCGTATTCTTGAAAAGTAACCTTTTCTCTACTTTCACCGGATCTACAAAATAATACAAAACCCCTTCATCTGTTCTAAACTCAAACCAAAATTTTTCCCCTCCATTCAAGTAGTGCGGGACTATCTGCATACTATTGCGAGAGGCTATTCCTCCCAACCCCATTTGACTAAACTTTTCTGCCAACCTGTAATTCGCCTTCTGTTGGGCATCCCCTTCCCTGTAAAAAGCGAGTAAACAAAGTATTACCAATATCTTTCTCATAACAACAATTTTACATACATACAAAAATGAAAGAAGGGGGAAATAATCCCCTTCTTTCATTTTTATCTAGAACGGTCGATAAAAAGAAATATTACCTCCATCACCTCCGTATTTAACAATAAAATCAACTACTTTACCAAAATTAGGATTCAACTCCTTCAAATTTTCATGGAATAACTCCTCCAACGTCATTCCTGTAGTTTTCGTTGCAGGTTTAACCTCGAAGATGTAAAAATTACCATCTTCACAAACAACCCCCAAGTGTGAATTATAATCATCATTATCACTATCTTTAACCGCAATACCCGCTATCCGGGCAGGGAAATCTCCTTTCAACTCCATCCCACTTTCCCCCTTCGAATAGGTAGCTCCATAAATCTTGTTTCCCGATGCAACTAATACTGCGGATCCCGCCCCCGAATTATTTATCAATAATGCCGCATCAACATAATCATCAAACATTTGAGAATTCAAATTTCCAGTCTCACTACTAGTAATCTCTAGCGGTCCTTCACCACTATAACGATAAGGAAGCTCTATCGTAAATTGATGCCAATAATAAGATCCCCCCCAGGAAACAATTGAAAAATAAGGATTTTCATAATAACCCGCTTCCATATAAGAATGATAAATATAATCTCCTTTAAAATTCTGAAACCAAGACATATCTACATTTGCACCACTAGCTGCTTCTAACTCGACAAACGCCCCATTAAAATTATCATAATATATACTAAAGTCATTATTGTACTCATCCGTCGGCATCCCATTATCTATAATACCGTACATTGTGTTATCCATCCCGATAGTTATAATAACTTTATACTGATCTGCATTAGCCCCAATTTTATAACATGGTAAAATATCTCTAAACTCCTTCCCGTTAAACGCAGGGTCAGAACTATAGATTCCAGAATGCAAATCAGAAGTAACAGTTGCCAAGGCTCCATATATTTTTTTATCAGTCTCATTTAACAACCATTTACTTCCCCAAGTCAAAACTGCATTTTTTGCTACAAATCCATCTGGACATCCCCCTGCGTCAAAATCTTCTGCGGTCACCATCAGTCTCTCAAGATTAACGCCACTGACCTCCACAGCCCCACTTCTTTGCAAAATCATTAGCTCGTTTTTTACCTCGTCATCATCCGTAGTCCAAGCATAATTTTCAACAACTTTTATCGGTTGAGAACCTAAATTAGGCACTATATTAAACTTCACATCTGAATAGATCACAGTGTCACGTTCATCATCGTATCCATCTTCATCTTTCACAATCTGAGTATATCTTCTCCCGAGTACCATAGAAAGCTCCGAGAGTCCAGAAGGAGATTCCGTTAAAAGTAACCAACCTGATTCTAGCGGGGATTGTACTGTAATAGTAGTTCCTCCCGAAAAAGTAACCTTGGTATCATTGTCAATAACAGAAAAAACAAGTTTACTCTTCCCAGGCTTCTCCGCTTTATAAGTATAAGCCTTCTCCTCCCCAACAAGCTTACCATCCTGTAACCATTGATAGCTCACGTTTTGGGCAAGCGTATCTATCGATAAACGAACAGTAGGTTCTATTGTAACTTCCTCCCCCGGATAAAGCACGTAATTCGATTGCCAATTTGTAAACATTCGTGTTGTGGACAACGAGAAATCATTAATATCTCTGTAATCATAATTAGTTTTATCATCAAGACATCCAATTATTGACAATATCGCTAGTATATACAATATAAATCTTTTTTTCATAACCTGTCAATTATATATTAACCTTTTACTGGTACTGACATGGGACAGGAATTTTCTTCATCCCACATAACTTCATCATGCGTACTATTGTATTCCTCAATCCGGTACTTAACACGTAAAGAATACTTTCTCAAAACGGTAACATCTTCCCCATCAAACTCAACCCCATCTTTTGCCAATTCCTCTAAAAACATCCTGTATTTGTCATCAGAATATAATCCTAGATACGAAATCTCTGCTAAATTATAAGTTAAGTTACCTCCGTAACCTACATTTTTTACAGTCCACCACTTCGGCCGAGATATCTTGTTCGAAAGAATATACAACACATTTCGATAAGATTTATCACCCTCCTTCACCTTTTCAGACTCGTCTATTTTCAACGTTAAGCGAAGAGGCTCCCACTCTGTATTCACGTCAAAATTCAAAAAAGTTACTTGTATCGTGTCCGTAGTTTGTCCTGCTGGGAATACATACTTTTCAGCTATCACACAAGATGCCTCTGGAAATGTACTTCTTTCTTTATTTACAGAAAGAGTATACGCCCTAGGTTCTTCTAATAGATGCCCTCGAATCTCAACCACTATATTTGCCTCAATCTCCCCATCGGGATAAGCGACAAAGGATAGCACCGTACTATCTTTTTTCGGGTCTTGCGAAAAAGAAAGATACGCAATATCATCAGACACAACGGGAATCTCTCTTTCGTCACATCCATAAAAAAGACTTAGCAACAATAATATATACAATAAACTAGTTTTCATATTCTCTACATTAAATCTGTTTCAATATTAGGCATTGGTATCACAAAATTCTTTTCTTCCGCTTTTATCTCTTGATAAGATTCCTCCGCAGGCTTATTCGGATCCACCGATGGTATATTTTGGTTTAAACGCTTGTACATGTAAAATATCTGTCCCTCCCCAAGCCATTCTCGACGAGCGTCATTCTGCAAAATATTCAAGAAATTACTCTCATTTGCAGCATTGACATTTCTAATAGACTGGTCAGAAGAACTCAACCCTCTCCCCTCTTTTACTGTCAATAAGTATTCTTTTGCTGCAGTTAAATCCGTTTTGTAAATAGCCTCTGCCGCAATATAATACATTTCACTCATGCGAATCATCGGCACAAGGGTATTACCAATCTCTGTACCGTTATTTGTAGCAAAACGCTGGGCATACTTTGTAAATTTATAAGTTTTGTAATAATCATCCAAACGAGAAACCCAATTCACGAAACGCAAATCATTACAGGTTTCCTCGTTATCAACTTGTATATCATCTCCCCAAAAATTAATTTTAGCCCCAGCAACTCCTATATACAAGGGGTTATCACTATTATCCACGGAATTCACGGCCGTTTCAAAATCCAACAAGTCCACAGCCTCTAGTCCCCATAACATATCACCATAAGATTTGAAATCCCCATAATATTCCATGTCATAATAATCTATCTCGAACACCCTGTTTTTCTCGGCAAAATCTATCAAGGCCTTTGCTTCCTTGTAAGCATTCTCCGTCTGCTGGGCATACATATACACTCTAGCCAAAACAGCAGAAATCGCATAATAGTTCAAGCGGAAACCTCTTTTATTATCATAAAATAATCCCATGTCAGATTCCCCCACTTCCCAAAATGTCGACTTACGACAAGTTCTCCCGGAATCAGCTTTCCACACTAAATCTTTCGCATTCTTCAAATCACGAATAACATTATTCAAGCAAGAATCAACCGTCAACGCTTTAGATACATAAACGGGGTATTCCGAGACGTAAGGAATAAATAGCCTATTCCCCGGATTTGTACTGGGAGCTGGTGCAAACAAACGCAACATATCAAATTGCAAATATGCTCTTAGCGCAAGGGCTTCTCCCCATATCATACATTTTTCCTTTTCTTTGTAATCAAACTTTTCTGGATCGTCATTAGCAATATTTTGAATAATGTTATTACAATTAGCCACGGCATTATAAGTTTTCTTCCAAATACTTTCAATACAAGGTTCTATGTATTGATGATCCCAATCATAACGCGAGGCCCCGAATTGCATTTCCTTAGCACCATTCCCCGCATTTGCGTAAGTATAACATTGTCCCATCGCATCAACAATTCCCCAAGATAAATGTTTTCCATACAAATTAATATCTCCCAAGGCAAAATAAACCCCGTTCAAGGCATGACGATAACCTATCCCCGTCTCAAACAAATCGTTCTCATCAATCTCATCTTCCGGTTTCACATCCAACCATCCATTACATGCACTCATAATGAATGGTAAAAAAATCCATGATAATAACTTATATTTTTTCATATCACATAATTATCTAAAAAGTTGCTCGCAACGAGAAATTCACACTTCTAGCAAAAGGATAACTGGTTCCTCTTTCCAATCTTACAGAAGAAACCCTAAAAATTTCACTAGTACTCATCTCTAATCGAAGGGTCTTCAAACAAATTTTCTTTAACCAATTGGTGTTAAAATCATAACTTAATGTCAAAGAACTCAGCGAAAGAACGTTCTCATCCTGCACAAACCGAGAAGTTGGCAGAGTCGTTCGAGACTGTTCTCGAATATCTTTTAAAGGTACTATATCACCGGGTTTTTGCCATCTATCAGTTAACACCCTCCTGTCAACATTAGAGTTTTGTATATCAGCATTCTCCACCTGATCCACCAAAGTTTGATTGTAGGTTTGTTTTCCCCAATCATAACTGAAGGAAGCAAATAAAGACAAATTCTTATACGTCAAGTTACACCCGAAAGACCCGCTTGCTTTAGGTTCTGTATCCCCGACAACAACTTGCTCGGCTGCTTTCCAAGTTTTACTCAAGGATCCATCCCGTTCCAAAAAGATCTCTCGTCCCGTCACAGGATCTATTCCCATGGAACGCATGGCAAAAATAGATGTTAACGAGGCACCTTCTTCATATTTCATAATAGGTTCTGAATAGATGTCATCACTAATAATATTATTACTCTCTTGCCCATCTTCTGCATCTTTATAAGAGTTATTCACTTGGTCATTATAAGCTTTTAACGCATCAGATACTTTCAATATTTCATTCTCGTTATGATTCAAATTTCCCCATAGGGACACATTCCAATCTTTATCTCTATAAATGTCAAAACGAACTTGTAAATCGACCCCTTCATTCAACGTTTCCCCTAGATTATCCTTATAATAGGTGAAACCAGAAGATCCTGGTAAAGTTACATCTGTAATCAAATCTACGGTTTTGTTATGGTAATAATCGAATACAATGTTAATTCGATCATTCCAAAAGGTCAAATCCGTCCCTATATTCAATTTATTCGTCGTTTCCCACTTCAAATTAGTATTCCCCAACGCCTTCAAGTACACACCAAAACCCGTTGTATACCAACGATCATACGTTGCATATCTTGTTGTTGCAGAATAAGCCGGAAAATCAACTTTACCTGTTTGACCATAAGACGCTCTCAATTTCAATTGGTTAATAATTCTACTATCGTTCAAAAAATTATAATTATGGATATTGATACCCAATCCTCCAGACCAAAACGGTGCCCACTTCTGGTCAGCCCCAAACTCGGAAGAACCATCAAAACGTACAGAAAAATCAGCTAGATAAATATCATTCCAAGTATAATTCGCACTTAACAAGAAACCCACCAAACGTCTTGTATCTGTGGTCCTTGTCGGTTTCAAGTAAATTTCTGCCGCAAAATTAGGAGCATGAAACTCTCCTGAAGGAAATCCCCGATAATGAGATGATGTGTATTCTGATGTCGTAGACATTGCATTAAACGTTGTTGAAACATTCAAGTTGTGTCCCCCGAAACTTTTATTCAAGTAAACGGCAACTTGCGCATCCCATTTTGTCATATCAGATCGATCTACATATAAATCTCCAAATAAAGTAGAAGCCTCCTTAGCGATACGCCCTGTCGAATTAGCAGAATAAGGATCTATAAATCGCTCTGTTTTTCCCATCTGTTTAGTCAACGCTAGTTGACCTTTTATTGTTAAATAATCAGTTAGAAACCATTGTGCTAAAATCTGTTCAATAAACTCATCCTGCTTTTCAAATTGATAATTGTTTAATAAGGCTTCATAAAGAGGATTATTTATCGCACTAGTACCATCTTTAGAAAACTCCAATACCTCAATCAAGTTTCCATCTTTATCATAAGGACGATCATAAGGTTGCAAATGAGCGTAATCACTAAAATCGCCATAAGGAGATTCTTTGGCATTAGTATAACCATAAGTAAAATTATTGTTCACTTGCAGATTTTTATAAGTATAAATTAAATTCAAACCCAAGTTCAAATTATCCCGAAAAGAACCTTTCATCACGCCATTATCATTACTATAATCCGCTTCTAAAGCATAACGCAAATCAGTATTACCTCCTTCAATCATGAAACTATGTTTATGATTCAAAGCATTACGCAAAGGTATAGACAACCAATCTGTGTTCACTCCTTCCTCAATCCGAGCCAATCGTTCATTGTATTCGTTCAATGTATAGTAATAATCACTAGGATCAATTGGGTCGTAATCATAAAGCCCTGCCAATTTTTCTATTTCTAACTTTTCTCGAGCATTTGCCAAGTTATAATCTGATAAATCCGGCATTGACAACGTTCCCGTGAAATTATAAGAAATGGTCACCTCTCCAGGTTTGGGAGCCCTAGTAGTGATCACAATAACACCATTAGCAGCACGAGATCCATACATCGCAGTCGCAGCTGCATCTTTCAATATTGTAATCGTTTCTACCCTGTTGGGATCCATGTCATACACTTTTTGCACACTCACCTCAAAACCATCCATGATAAATGTTGGTAGATTAGGGTTATTTTTCAAAGCAGATTTGGATAAAGCATCTTGATCCAATTGTTTTACTCCTATTCCAGAACGTCCTCTGATATAAATTTCCGGGATCGCATTAGGATCCGATCCCCACTTGTTATTCTGTTGGATCCGAAACGAAGGATCAAAAGAAGCTAATGCTTGTACAACATTCGTGGCAGAAGCTTTCAGCAAATCTTCACGTTTCACAGAGATAGAACTACCCGTGAAACTCTCTTTCTTCACGTTAGCATATCCGGTCACAACTACCTCTTCTAAGTCCTCTGTGTCCGGAAACATTTTAATAGAAATTTCCTTACCCAAATCTTTTATCTTATTTACATCCAGCTCGTGCGACTTCATTCCCACAAAAGAAAAAATCAAAATCATCGTATCCCGTTTGGGTAATTCAATTTTAAATTTTCCATCAATATCCGTTACTACTCCAACTGCCGTACCTTTCAAAAGAACAGTTACCCCGGGGAGAGTCACTCCTTTATCATCAACGACTTTTCCCTGTACTGTTACTTTTTTCACTTCATCTTTTTTGTCATCTGGAGTAATTACAATCAGATTGTCTACAATCTTAAATGTATACTTCGTCCCTGTCAAACAAGCATTTAGAATATCTTGAATCGAGGCATTGGAAAATGAACGCGTAATTCCGGTCACATCCTTTATTTCCTCGTCATTATACAAGAATTCATAACCTGTCTTTTGTTTTAAAACATTCAAGACTTCGCTCAAAGTCTGTTGTTCAAATCGCACTGTAATGCTCTGTTGACTGAACGCATTTTCACTTGAAAACGCCAAATGTGTAAGTAATAGCATCATCATCATTAGTTTGCAGACTAATGATCGCTTGCCACCACCCAACATGCAGTTTTTAATTCTACTTCTCATTGATAAACTCATTTTGGTCATTTTGTACACTTTACTTGGACAATAGGGTAAATTCCAGGAATCTACCACTAGTCCAAATCATTGATGTTTATTAAAACTCGAAAAATTTATACATAATACACTTCTTCAACGAAATTATTTTTCATTGTTTGAAACACATCATTTTGTTTGTGGAGAAAAAGCTTTATATTTGTGAAATCCCCTTGGGGTTTATTTTAGTACACATTTTTATAAAGTCGGAGTTGCAGCTTCGACTTTATGTTTTTTCACAATTTCTCCATCACTGTCACCGTTCTACCTTTCACATCAAATTTTATATTTGTTGTTAAACTCAATAATTCCAACACATCAGTAATCTTGGCATAACGAGGTAAGTATCCGGTAAAATGATAATTCTTGACGGACTCGTTCATGTAAAACACATCCACCACATACCAACGGGAAAGTTTCGTCATAATTTCCTGAATACTCTCACTTTTGAACCGGAAATTTTCGTACATCCAAGTCGTATATACTTCCACATCAACCTCCTCCACGTTCACCTTTCCATCTTTTATAATCGCCTGATGACCAGGTTTTAGAACAGTCAATTTTCCTCCCATATTAATTTCGACCTTTCCCGTAGCTAACGTCGTTTTAGAGGTCTTATCATCCTCATAGCTATTCACGTTGAACGATGTTCCCAAAACTTTTACCGCGTAATCCCGACATTGTACAATAAAAGGTTTTGACTGATTTTTAGCGACTTCAAAATAAGCCTCCCCCGATAGATACACCAAACGTTGCTCACTATTAGCAAAACTTTCGGGAAAACGCAGTTCCGTTTGTGCATTCAAATACACTCGGGTCCCATCCCCTAACGTAATTTTATATTCTCCTCCTCTCGGAATTTCAATCTTATTATATCTTATTTCCTTTACATTTTCCGCTAATTGCTGATCGGTAAAAACAACCTCTTTCCCATCATTTGACGCTAAAGAAACCGCCAAATCAACCTGTTTCAACGACTCCAAATGATAAACATCCCCAGATGCAACAGTTAATTTAGCAATAGAACGTCCCGGAGTAATGTTCTCTACCTTAGCTACCGGAACAACCGTAGTTTTTTCTTTAAAGAAGAAAGTCATTGCTACTCCCAAAACAACCACCACAACAGCCGCAATTCGATACATCCTCATCAAATGCCTTCTCCTTTTTCTTTGGTTTGCTTTTTGTTTCACAACCTGCCAAGCACCACCTGCATCATAAGATAATATTTTTTGAATATCTTCATATTGCATTTTTTCATCCTGAATTCGGGCAAAAAGAGCTTTATGAGAATCGGCCTCTTCCAACCATACATCTAGCTTTTGTTGTCCATTCTCATCTATTTCACTCCGCAAATAAGCTAATATTATGGCGGCAATGTCATACGGATATGTGTTAATACTATTTTTCATACATTATTATTACACAATCCACCCCCAAAAGGATTAAACGGGATCGCATTTTTTTCACTAAAAACAATCGTTTTTTTGTAATCGGTTGGTAGATAAGACTTAAAGAGTAGAAAG
>OHRS01001165.1_pt1 | contig 9988 bp, 8 predicted proteins | sample 1578441 | NCBI WGS metagenome assembly OHRS01 (sample SAMEA3879592, study PRJEB24766) | human gut metagenome | biome: human-associated habitat; feature: feces | place: USA | collected 1985/1987
AGGGCGACCGGCTGGTGGGCATCATCTCCCACGTAGGCGCTCTGAAAGACCGCATCGACCGACAGGTGGTGGTGCGCAAAGCCCGCACCGGCGGCTCTACCGTAGAATTGATCGTGTGAAACACCGCAGGCCTCTTTATAAGTTACATCTTTCCGGGGCATCCTATGGGCGGAGGTGATTTTCCAATGAGCTTGACACCCTTTATCCGCCACGAGCTGGAACACCAATCCGGCACTGCCGCCGCACCGGAAAACAGCTGCACCCGCTGCAGCCCGCCGCTAGGCAGGGAGCCGGATATCCTGCTGCCAGGCGACCCCGCTGCCCCCGGCACACAGGTGCCGCCGCAGATCGAAACACCGGGCCAGACCCCGCACCCGGACACGGACAGTGTCCCGCAGGGTGTGCCCATGACCAACGGCACCCCGGCCGCCTGTTACCAGAAGAACGCCCGGGAATTTTTGGCCGGGGATGTGCAGACCAGCGTGATGGCCCACTATGCACCCGGACTGTTCAGCACCGACCAGCACACCCATTCCTGCCATCCGGCCCCGGACGAGGATGCTTCTCAGGTGCTGAGCCTTGTGGACTGGCGTGAGGATGCACCTTACGGCTAACAAAAATTTTTCAAATTATTTTTGCTCTACCTGTTGAAATCTGCGTCCGCTTCCCTTATTATGGTAGCAAACAAAGATAAAGGCAGGTTTTGCATCATGGCAGAGATCAAATATGAAGTTGTTCAGCGCATTGCAGTTCTCTCGGAGCGTCCCCGCGGCTGGGAGCGTCAGCTGAACCTCATCAGCTGGAACGACGGCGAACCCAAGTACGACATCCGCGACTGGTCCCCGGACGGCACCCGCATGGGCAAGGGCATTTCCCTGAGCCACGACGAAATGGCCATCCTCAAGGGCCTTCTGGACGATCTGGAGCTGTAAGCATGGGCGGCCGCGAAGAGTTTTTGCAGATCTGGCAGCAGCACATCACCCGCCCCGGCAGCGAAAAGCTGCTGGACTGGCTGGACAACAAGACGGATTTCTTCTCGGCTCCGGCCTCCACCCGGTTCCACGGTGCGTGTGAGGGCGGGCTGTGTATGCACAGCCTGAACGTCTACCATGCGCTGCACGACACCTTTTTTACCGAGGGTGACAGCGAGGAGACCTTTGCCATCTGTGCACTGCTGCACGATCTGTGCAAGGCCAACTACTACAAGCCCGGCACCCGCAACGTGAAAAACGAAGCCACCGGCCAGTGGGAAAAGGTGCCCAGCTACAGCGTGGAAGACCTGTTCCCCTACGGCCACGGCGAAAAGAGCGTATTCCTCATCGAGCGGTTCATGAAGCTGCACATCGAGGAAGCCGTTGCCATCCGCTGGCACATGGGCGGCTTTGACGATGCGGCCCGGGGCGGCTGCTTTGCCATCTCGGAAGCCTACGACAAGTATCCCCTTGCCGTCAAGCTGCACATCGCTGATCTGGAAGCCACCTATCTGATGGAGCACCGCACCAGCGCTGTGCGCTGAAAAAACAAAAATACCCGGACAGGCACAGCAGTGCGACACTGCAGCCTGTCCGGGCTTTGTTTTGTTTAATTTTTGCGCTCGGCCTTGTTCTGGTACATTTTTTCATCTGCCTGACGGATGGCCTCGGTGAGTGGATGCACACCGCACACACCGCCAACACTGGCCGAAAGCTCCAGCTCCGGGTAGCCTTCCACTCTGGCACTGGCCGCAGCCTCCCGCACGCGCTGTATCACATGTTCCCCGGGCCGGATGTGCGGCACCAGCAGCAGGAATTCATCGCCGCCATAACGCACCAGCACATCGGTCTGGCGCAGGTTGCTCAGGATGGACTGTGCCACGCTCTGCAGGGCCTTATCGCCCACCAGATGGCCGAACCGGTCGTTGACCTCCTTGAAGTGATCCACGTCGATCATCACTACGCCTTCCACCTGTTCGCTCTCCGCAAGGAAGCACTCGAAGTACTGGCGGGAGTATGCCCCGGTCAGCGAATCCACAAAGGCGCTGCGGTCAAAGTTGGAGCCGCGGTCCAGCAGCATCCGGCGGCCGCCCATATCCAGCCAGCGTCCGTCCGAAAGCTTGGACACCATTTCCAGCACGCAGCCGCGTCCGCCCACTTCCACATACTTTGCCATGACAAAATAAGCCTGATCGTCCTTGAACTCGATCTTGTTCAGGGATTCCTTGCGGGCAAGGGCCTTACTGGAAATGCAGTTTTCGCACCGGCCCGATTTGTTCCACACCATGTGGCAGGTGCCGGGCATCTCGGTCAGCCGACCATCCTTGCCCAGGCTCAGCACCTTGATGCTTTCCGGATCCACCAGACGCACGATGTCAAAAATGCCCTTCAGGCGTTCCAGCAGTGCTTCTGGCTGGTCGCTGTTCACATCGCCCAGCATCAGCTCCTGCAGGCGGGCATGGTCATCTGTGATCTGGCCCACCACGCTTACGCAGTGGCGCACACCGGCGCGGCTCCACATGGTGTGCATCACCAGCCGGTGCAGCCGGTATTCCTGATCCACCGCGATCAGCACCGGGAATGCGGCATCCGGCTCTTCCGGCGTTGCGGCTGCAATGGCATCCAGCAGCTTGCGGCGGTCCTTGCCGGAGAGAAATGTCAGGCCCATGCCCTTATCAAAGTCCAGCTTCTGGGTTCGGTTGACCGGGTCCTCGTAGCGGTTCACCACGGTCACGCTGCCGCTGAGTATATCGTAATCGAACTGAATACCGCCGCGCTGCTCGGCATAAAAAGCGGTGCGCTCCCGTTCCAGATCCAGCAGGCGCTGGGCACGATCCTCACGGGGCAGAGCTTCGCGGTGCAGGATCTCCTCCGAAAGGCGGCGGGTCTCGTGGCGGAAACCGCGGTCATACTCCGAGCGCTGCAGCTCTGTGCGCAGCAACTCCGAGGATTCTTTCAGGCATTCCATCAGCAGCGGATTGAAGCTGCCGCACTCGCCGTGCAGGATCATGTCAACGGCCTTTTCGTGGCTGTAGGACTGCTTATAACAGCGCTCGCTGGTCAGTGCGTCGTACACATCGGCCATTGCCACCACCTGTGCTGCAATGGGGATCTCGTCGCCCTTGAGCCTGTCCGGGTAGCCGCCGCCGTCCCACCGCTCGTGGTGCCAGCGGCAGATAGCGTGTGCCACCTTTACCAGCGGTTCGTCCTGCCCGATGGCAAGCCCCTTCAGGATCCTGGCACCCTCGGTGGTGTGGGTCTTGATGGTGGCGTACTCTTCCTCGGTCAGGCGGCCGGGCTTGTTCAGGATCTCTTCCGGGATCATGATTTTGCCGATATCGTGCAGCGCCGATGCTGTGCTGATCAGCGAGATATCACTCTCATCCAGCTGGTAGCGGTCAGTCTTCTGCGCCAGCTGATGCAGGAGCAGGCCGGTCAGGGTGCGGATGTGCAGCACATGCTGGCCGCTCTCGCTGTTGCGGAACTCCACCACATGGCTCAGAATGCTGATCATCAGCACACCGTTGTGCTCTTTTTCGTACACCTGATCGGTCACAAGGCGGGTAAGGCGCTTCTGCTTTGCGTAAAGCATGAGCGCATTCTTCACCCGGCGCAGCACCATGACCCGCTCGAACGGGCGGCGGATGTAATCGGCCACGCCCATATCATAGGCGCGCTCGACGCTTCGGTTGTCCTCTGCCGCGCTGATCACAATGACCGGGATTTCCTCCTGCCATGCATAGCACTGCATCACCCGCAGCACATCAAAGCCGTCCATTTCCGGCATGATCAGGTCCAGCAGCACCAGCGCGATATCGGTGCGTCTGCGCAGAATTTCGATCGCGCGCAGGCCGTTCTCGGCTTCCAGATATTCGTAGCCCTCACCCAGAATCTCCTTGAGCATGGCGCGGTTGATCTCCGAGTCATCCACGATCAGTATTTTCTGTTTTGGTTCCATCTCAACCGCTCCTCGCTCCTGTACTTCCGGCCGCAGGGTCTTCCGTTTCCTACCGGACCACAAAAAAGCTGCTGCAACAGCTTTGCGCTTTGCAGCAGCTTTTCATTTCACTCATATCTGCTTTTTTTTTGCAGGTCATCCAGCTTTCCGTCATGCGCCCATCATATCGTCGAACCAGTTCATCAGCTCCACCGAGAGGTGCTCCAATCTGGTCTGGGGCTTCCAGTCCGGCTGAGCAGGCTGCGGAGCCTCCGGCCCGGGCTGTGGGGGCTGTTCGGCCTCCGGCTCCGGCCGCGGACTCTGCGCTGCCGATGGTTCCGGCTGCGGGGGCGTATGTGCCGCAACCGGCACAGGCCGCACAGCTTCGGCATGGCGGGCCAGCTCCTGACGTAGCTGCTCTGCATGAGCGCTCGCGCACTCAGCCTCCTGCCGCGCCTGCTCACAGGCCGCTTCCAGCTGGGCATTTTCCTGCCGCAGCGCGGCCATCTGCCGTTCACAGGCAAACAGACGGGTCTGATAGCGCAAAATTTCCGCACTGGCCGCTGCCAGCTTTCGGTTCATCTGCTCCAGCTGGGCACACACCGCCTTGGGCGGCTCTGCCGGAGCCTTTGCTGCGGCAGACTGGGCACAGCGCTGCCGCGAACCATTGTTCTGCTGCCTGCCCTGCGCCATGGTGTCCCTCCGATCCATCCGATACGCCTGATCCGCTTATGACGGCCAGCCTTTTATCTGCGCTTGTTCAGCATGGCCATCAGCTGGTCGTAATAGCCATTATCGCTGTTGTCCTCTTCCACGGGCTTTTCAGCAGTGGGTGCCGGTGCAGCGCCGCCTGCGGCAGAAGCTGCCGGGCTTGCAGTCTCGCTGCTGAACACAGCAGACGGAGTGGACTGTGCGCCGCCCATTGCATTGCTGATGCTGCTGCGCAGGTCGCTTGCGCTCTTGTTGTCGAAACCGGTAGCAACCACGGTCACACGCATCTCGTCCGAGAGGTTCTCGTCGAACGCAGTACCCCAGATGATGTTTGCATCGGGATGTGCGCTCTGGGTAATGAGACCTGCTGCGGTCTCCACATCCTCCAGACCGATGTCCGGGCTGGAAGTGATGTTGATGATCACGCCGTGTGCACCGGCAATGCTGGTCTCCAGCAGCGGAGAAGAAATGGCAGCCTTTGCGGCGTTCTCGGCCTTGCCTGCGCCCTTGGCGCTGCCCACGCCCATGTGTGCGTAGCCGGCATCCTTCATGATGGAGCGCACGTCGGCGAAGTCCAGGTTGATGAAGGCAGGCACATTGATCAGAGCGGAAATGGACTCAACGCCCTGACGCAGCACGTTATCGGCTGCCTGGAAGGCATTCATCAGGGTGATCTTTTCCTGGCTGATCATCTTCAGGCGCTCATTGGGGATGACGATCAAACTGTCCACATGCATGAGCAGGTTTGCAATGCCCTGCTCTGCCAGACCCATCTTGCGCTTGCCCTCAAAGGAGAAGGGCTTGGTGACGATGCCCACGGTCAGGATGCCCAGATCGTGTGCCACCTCAGCCACAACGGGAGCCGCACCCGTGCCGGTGACCATCTGAGAGCCCTTGAGCGCGTTTGCGATCTCGTCCTTGCTCTCTTCAGCGGCGCGCTGGCCGATCTCGGGGTCTGCACCGGCACCGCGGCCCTTGGTCAGCTTGGAACCCAGCTGCACCTTGGTGGCAGCGTGGTTCTTGGCCAGAGCCTGCTGGTCGGTGTTCATTGCGATAAATTCGACGCCCTGCAGGCCGTCGCTGACCATGCGGTTGACAGCGTTGCCGCCGCCGCCGCCCACGCCGATCACCTTGATCGTCGTAACGTTTTCGTCCATTTCTTCATCGAGCATGAGTGCCATAACTTTGTCCTCCATCGGATTTTATCGTAAAACTGCGCATAGCGCACAGAAATTATCTGCTTACACTTATATAACTGTATCGTATCATCTTTTTGCCCTGAATGCAAGTCAATTTTGCTTTTTTGAAGGTGTTTTTTTCTCGCTGGCGCTTTCCCGCGGCATTTCCCGCTCAATTTGGGCACCAAGTTCCGCCAGCATCTGTGCAAAACCGGCATATCCACGGTCGATGTAACCGGTGTCGGTAATGCGGCTCTGTCCCCTTGCCGCCAGCGCGGCCACCACCAGTGCCGCGCCTCCGCGCAGGTCCGCAGCCCGTGTACACGCGCCCTGCAGCTGCCGCACCGGCCGGATGTCCAGTGTGCGTCCCTGCACCTGCACAGCGGCTCCAAAAGCCGCAAAACCCTCTGCACAGCCGAATCTCCGCTCAAACACCACATCCTCGATGCTGCTGGCGCTGTCGGCGGCAAGCATGGCAGCAGCAAGCAGCGGCGCTGCGTCTGTTGCCAGTGCCGGGTATACCCCGGTAAACACTCTGCCCGCGCCGTGCAGCGCGCCCAGCCGGGTAATGACCGCACTCTCCGGCCCTGTTTCTACCCTGCAGCCCATTTGTGCCAGAATTTCCAGCAGCGGTGCATAGGTCTCCGGCCTGCAGCCGGTCAGTTCCACCCGGCCTCCTGCCGCCGCGCAGGCACAGGCAAGGGTGGATGCCACGATGCGGTCGGCCATGGGCGCAAAGCTGCAGCTATACAGCATTCGTCTGCCCTGCACCCGGATGGTGCTGGTGCCCGCGCCCTGTACACAGCCGCCGCAGCGGTTCAGGAATGCTGCCAGATCGCTGATCTCCGGTTCTCGTGCGGCCCCGCGCAGGACCGTCTCGCCCTGCGCCGCAGCTGCTGCCAGAAGCAGGGTCTCGGTAGCACCCACGCTGGGGAACCCAAGTGTGATGTCCGCACCGTGCAGTCCGGCAGGCGCTGTCAGGATCAGCCTTGCCCCCTCCTCCCGGCAGTGCACGCCCATCTGCGCAAGGCCGGAAAGGTGCAGGTCCACCGGCCTTGCACCAATGCGGCACCCGCCGGGCAGCACCGTTTCCACCCGGCCAAGCCGCGCCAGAAGCGGTGCGCAGAACAAAATGGATGCCCGCATCCGCGCGGCGGCTTCCGGCGCAAGGCGGCAGGTGGAAGGCACGCCCTGCACCGTGATGTCGCTGCCCTGCCAGCGGGCCGTGCAGCCCGCACCCTGCAAAAGCTCCACGCTGGTGTCCACATCCGCAAGATGCGGCACCTGCAGAAAACGCACCGTGCCATTGCACAAAAGGGCCGCTGCCAGCAGCGGCAGCACGCTGTTTTTGGCTGCCGGGATGTGTACTGTGCCGTTCAGCGGCATGCCGCCTGTGATGATAAGATCTCCGCCCATGCAAAAAGCCCCCGTTCCGCAAAAGATACCTCATGCTATGCGGCGCGAAGGCTTTTTGTTTATTTTGTCTGCGGTTGTGTCATTTGTTTGTCCGGTTATTTGTAGCTGAACCGGCAGAGGATGCTGTCGTTTTATGGCAGGGAACGCCCGGTTTTATGTCTCCCCGCGGGACACCGACAGCACGATGCCCATTTCGCCCAGCAGCATCATCAGACTGGTGCCGCCGGAGGAAAAAAACGGCAGGCTGATGCCGGTATTGGGGATGGTGTTGGTGACTACCGCCATATTCAGCACTGCCTGCAGGGCCACCTGCACCACAAAGCCCACTACCAGCAGCGCACCGAACCGATCCGGTGCATGCGCCGCCAGCGTGATGCCCCGCCACAGCAGCAGTGCAAACAGCAGGATCACCGCGCAGGCTCCCACAAAGCCAAGCTCCTCGCACAGGATGGAAAAGATGAAGTCGTTCTGCGGTTCGGGCACGAACAGGTGCTTCTGGCGGCTGCTGCCAAGGCCAAGGCCCGCCGCGCCCCCGGAGCCGATGGCATACAGGCTCTGGATGGTCTGGTGGCCGTCGCCCAGCGGGTCGGCAAAGGGGTCCAGCCATGAGCTGAGACGGCTGGCCGCGTAGGGCACAAGGTCCGGCATAATGATGATGGCAGCTCCAATGGCCGCTGCACCGCCCGCCCCGGCCAGCACGAACCACTTGAGGCCGGTGCCGCCCACGAACATGAGCACCGCGCCGATGCCCAAAATGAGCACGGTGCCGGAGAGGTGCGGTTCCAGCAGCATGAGCACCGCCACCGCTCCCAGCACCAGTGCAAAGGGCAGCACCCCCACCGCAAAGCTGCCCATGCGGTCGTGGTTGAGCGCAATGATATGCGCAAACACCAGCACCACCGCAAATTTGGCGATCTCGCTGGGCTGCAGTGTGCCCAGGCCCGGCAGCACCAGCCAGCGCTTGCAGCCGTTGTACTCCGGCATGAACAGCACCGCCGTCAGCAACACCATTGAAAGCGCCAGCAGCGGCCATGCCAGCTTGTGGTAAACATGGTAGTCCACCCGGCTTGCCACCCACATGGCCCCGATGCCCAGCGCAGCATACAGAAGCTGCGGCCGCAGGTAGGCAAAAGCATCGCCCCGCCGGTACAGCGCCACTGCACTGCTGGCACTGCCCAGCATTACAAGGCCAAAGCCCACCAGCGTGAGCACCAGCACCAGAAACGGCAGGTCCATGGCCGGCAGATGCCGCAGCGGCAGGCCGCGCTTTGCATGGGCAGCAGCTTTGTGCATCCGTATCACCTCCGTTCCTTTATTGTACGCGGCGGCGGTGCCGGTTAGTCATATCCCCGGCACACCGGCGCATACACTTGCCCAGAGAAGGAGGTGCCTGCCATGCCAAAACCGGAGCCGCGCCCCTTGCGCACCCTGCCGGAACGGGCATTCCATGCCCGGGCACGGCTGGTGGCCGCGTTGATGTGCTGCGTCTGCTTTGCGGGGCTTGCCGCGCGGCTGGCGTATCTGCAGCTGTTTTCAGGCGACTGGTATACGAGCCGTGCCCTCGGCCAGCAATTGCGTGATACTGTGGTGCCTGCCGACCGGGGCCGCATCTACAGCGCCGACGGTGTACTGCTTGCCGCCAACAGCAGCTGCTGGACATTGCGGGCCTCCCCGCGCGAGATGCCGGAGGAAAAGCTCAGCCTTGCCGCGCAGGGCCTTGCGGAAATATTGGAGCTGGACGAAGCGAAGCTGCTGGAAAAATTCAGTGACCGCACCTCCAACGACTGCCTTTTGCGCTACCGCGTGGAGCGCGACACCGCCGACCGCGTGCGGGATTTTTGTGAAGAGAACGGCATCACCGGCATCCGCATCAATCAGGACTCCAAGCGCTGGTACCCGGAGGGGGAATTTCTGGCCAGCGTGCTGGGCTTTACCAATGTAGACAACGCCGGTGTGAGCGGGCTGGAGCTGAAATATAACGATGTGCTCACCGGGCAGAATGGTGTGGTGCTCACCGCCGTCAACGCTTGGGGCTACACACTGGAGCAGAGCTACGAGACCGAAAAAGTGCCCTTGGAAGGCAGCGGCCTGCGGCTGACTGTCGATGCCAACATCCAGCATTACCTTGAAAACGCGCTGGATTATGCGGTCAAGGAGCATCATGTGGCGGCGCGCGCCGTGGGCATCGTGATGGACGTGAACACCGGGGCCGTGCTGGCCATGTCCACCACCCCCTCCTACGACCCCAACCAGCCCCGCGTGCTGGCCGACAAGGCCGCCCGGAGCATGGTGGACGCCCTGACCGGCGACGAGCGCCTGCACTTCTACGATGCCGTGGCGCCCATTGTGACGGCCGAGAGCCTGGACTACAACAAGGTGTTTGCCGCCTCCCGCTATGACCGGGGCGAGGCCGACTACCTGAACTGCCCTTTCAACAAGGAAGAGTACGAGAAATTCCACGCGGCTCTCGCGTCTGCCGAGCGTGCCCCTCTGCACGACTTTGACACCGGGGCCGAGCAGTCTGCTCAGCCCGACCCGGATGCCCACGGCAAAAAGGCCGACACCGTCACCGTGTATGAGGGCTGTATGCCCATCGAGATCATGGCTGCCCGGGGTGCCGACACCATGCGCTTCGGCCCGCTGCGCCCGGTGGGCCTTGTGAATCCCAACACCGGCCACCGTCCGTGGGCCAATGTACAGCTGCGCGCCGAAAATAAGGAGCGCACCCTGTATAACATCGTGGGCTTCCAGACCAACCTCAAGTGGGGCGAGCA
>OHRS01001203.1_pt1 | contig 9737 bp, 7 predicted proteins | sample 1578441 | NCBI WGS metagenome assembly OHRS01 (sample SAMEA3879592, study PRJEB24766) | human gut metagenome | biome: human-associated habitat; feature: feces | place: USA | collected 1985/1987
CGGCAAGGGCGTGGCCCTGCGCGCCAAGGGCCTCGGCGCGAAAGTCATCGTGACAGAAGTTGACCCCATCCGGGCGCTCGAGGCCGTTATGGACGGCTACGAGGTCATGCCGATGATGGATGCCGCCGCCATCGGCGACATTTTCGTGTCCGTCACGGGCTGCAAAGACGTCATTACGCTCGAGCACTGCGAGCGGATGAAGGACGGCGCGATCGTCTCCAACGCCGGACACTTCAATGTCGAGATCGACATGGAGGCGCTCGACCGCTGCGCGGATGAAATCTATGAGGCGCGGCACAATATTGATGCTTACCGTCTGCCGAACGGCAAGACGATCTATGTCATTGCGCAGGGGCGGCTGGTCAATCTGGCGGCCGGCGACGGCCACCCGGCGGAGATCATGGACATGAGCTTTGCCGTGCAGGCCATGAGCGCGGAGTATCTGGTGCGCACGCGTGGCCAGCTGAAACCGGGCGTCGTGTCGGTCCCTGCGGAAATCGATGACAACATTGCGCGCCGCAAGCTCAAGGCTATGGGCGTTTCCATTGACAGCCTGAGCTGTAGCCAGAAAGAATACCTGAACGGTTGATGCTTTGAGACCGGACGGAAAGGAGGGGCAGAGAGATGGACGATCAGAATCGGGAATACGAAGATTACGAGGCACTGCACGACGAGCTCTTTGCACTTCTCGATCAGCACCGGATGAAGGCGCTGAGCCAAAAGCTCGGCGAGATGAACGAGTTTGACATTTCCGAGTTCCTCGGCGAGCTGTGGGAGGATAACCCGCAGCGGATGGCCATGGTGTTCCGTATCCTGTCCAAGGAGATCGCGGCGGCCGTGTTCGCCAACCTCGAGGTCGAGGAGCAGGAGACGATCATCAACTCCATCACCGATACGGAGCTTGCCGGCATCATCGAAGAGCTGTATGTTGACGACGCCGTCGACATGATGGAGGAGCTGCCGGCCAATGTGGTCAAGCGTGTCATGCGCACGGCGACGCCTGCCACGCGCAACCTCATCAACCAGTACCTGAAATATCCCGAGAATTCTGCCGGCAGCATCATGACGGCCGAGTTTGTGGACCTGAAAAAATACATGAGCGTGCGCGAGGCGTTCGCCCGCATCCGCAAGATTGGCGAGGATAAGGAGACAATCTACGTCTGCTATGTCACGTCCGCCAAGCGCAAGCTCGAAGGCGTTGTCACCGTCAAGGATCTGCTGCTGTCGGACGATGATGTGATCCTGGAAGACATTATGGACACGAACGTCATCTATGCCTCCACGACCGACGACCAGGAAGAGGTCTCGGAGATGATCTCCAACTACGACCTGATCGCGATCCCGGTCGTGGATAAGGAAGGCTGTCTCGTCGGTATCGTCACGGTCGACGATATCATCGACGTCATGGAGCAGGAGACGACGGAAGACATCGAAAAGATGGCCGGTATCACGCCGTCCGATAAGCCCTACTCCCGCACGAGCGTCGTGGATATCTGGAAAAACCGCATCCCGTGGCTGATGTTCCTCATGCTCTCGGCGACGTTCACCGGCATGATCGTCACGCACTTTGAGGACGCACTGGCGACGCAGGTCGCGCTTGCGTCGTTCATGCCCATGCTCATGGGCACGGGCGGCAACTCCGGCAGCCAGTCATCCACGGCGATCATCCGCAGCCTGTCGCTGGGCGATACCTCTCCGTCGGACGCGCTGCGCGTGATCTGGAAGGAGCTGCGCGTTGCGTTTTTGTGCGGCGTCTCGCTGGCGGCGGCCAACTTTATCAAGATGCTGCTCGTTGACCGGCTGCTGCTGGGCAACACCGCCGTCACGATGCCGGTCGCGGCGACCGTTTGCTGCACGATCGTGTTTGTGGTCATGTTCGCAAAGGCCGTGGGCAGTTTGCTGCCGATGATCGCGGAAAAGATCGGCGTCGACCCGGCCGTCATGGCAAGTCCGCTCATTTCGACGATCACGGACGCCGTGTCGCTGCTGATCTATTTCTCCATTGCGAAAATGTTCCTGCATTTTTAATTTGCATACCTGTAACGCCCCCGGTATCTCCGGGGGCGTTTTGCCATGGAAAAGCACTTGCATAATGCGCAGAAAATCATTATAATAAAGTGTCATATTTTGCGTATGACCACTCTCACGAAACAGCGAGGTGCGCTATGAAATCAAGCCTGAAACGAGTGATAACGGCGCTGCTTGCCGCCGTCATGCTGGCTGCGATCCCCTGTGTGCCGGCCTTCGGCGCGCAGGAGTATTACGTCAATGACGGAGAAAACACGCTGGCGCTGGCGGATGCGTATGCCATCGGCGCGGACGGCAGCACGGCGAAACTGCCGGAGCGCGGCGTCTATGCCGCCACGGCGAGCGGCACGCAGCTGCTCGGCGGCAGTGAATACGACGATGAGCAGCCGAACATTCCAAACGGTATCGTCCGCGTCGGTCTGGCCTTCGGCTCGACGGCGCTGGATGCGGTCCATCTGCAGATCAAGACCGGTTCCGGCTTCGCCTTCGGATACTATGACTCCGATCGTGTGTTCCAGTCCGTCGGTTCGACGGCGGAGAGCGCCGTCACCGTTATTGCGGATACGAACGTCACGGTTGGGGACAGTGCGTTCGGCGCTTATCATGTCCAGCTCGGCGATACCTATGCGAGCTTTGACGCTGCGCAGGCAGCGGCCAACAGCTGCGGCGGCTATCCGGTGTATTATAACGGCAGCTACCGCGTGCGCATCGGCAGTTACCGGAGCGCGGACGATGCACCGGCGGGGCAGGGGACAGTTGTCTCCGGCGGCGCACGCTGTGTGCTGGTCGTGAAGGCCGGCACGGAGCAGATCCTGTTCGGCTTCGACTGCGGCTCGACCCGCTCGCTCTCGCTTGCACCGCAGAACGGCAGCGGTGCTGCCATCACGCAGGTTGCCGAGTGCAAGGAGCGCAACGGCAGCCGGTCGTGCACGTATTACGGCGATTTTCAGTTTACCCGCCTCAGCACACAGGAACCGCAGAAGCTCACGCTGGTGAATTTCGTCGGTCTGGAGCCCTATGTCAAGGGCGTCACGCCGTATGAAATGAGCAGCGGCTGGCCGCTCGAGGCGCTCAAGGCGCAGGCGGTCTGCGCGCGCACCTATGTCGCTTCCCACATGAACGGCTCGCCGGCCTACGGCTTTGACGTGACAGGTACAACGACCAGCCAGGTCTATTACGGTACACTTGACGCATCAGCGAACAGTGACCGCGCCGTGGATGAGACGGCAGGGAAGTTCGTCCGCTATGAGGGCAAGCTGTGCGAAACGTTCTACTTTGCGGCGGACGGCGGCGCGACCGAGGACTCCGAAAACGTCTGGGTGACCAAGGTGCCGTACCTGCGCGGTGTCGTCGATCCGTATGAGAAGGACATCGAATTTTACTGCAAGAGCTGGAGCGCGACCATCTCCCGTGCAGCCGTCGGGGACGTCTCCATCACCTATACGCCCATTGGCAATGCCATGACCGTGACGGTCGGCGGTAAGACTTACAGCAAGGACAATGTGCGCACGTTTTTGACAAAGATCTGCGGCCTGCGCTATAACAGCCGCCACTTTACCGTGGAGTATGACGCTGCCTCGGACACTTATCGCGTTGCCGGCGGCGGCTATGGCCACAACTGCGGCATGAGTCAGTGGGGGGCCAAGGCCATGGCGCAGGAACACGGCAAAACCTATGAAGAGATTATCAGTTTCTACTATACTGGAGCTTATGTAGCATGAAAAAATCGGATTTTTATTTTGACCTGCCGGAGGAGCTCATCGCGCAGACGCCGCTCGAGCGCCGCGATGCCTCCCGGCTGCTGACGCTGGACAAAACGACCGGCGCTGTCGCACACCATCACTTTTACGAGCTGCCGCAGTTCCTGCGTCCGAACGACTGCCTTGTGCTCAACGATTCGCGCGTGCTTCCGGCGCGCCTGCTCGGCCACCGCAGCACCGGCGGTGCGGTCGAGGTGCTGCTGCTGCGCGACCTTGGCGACGGCAAGTGGGAGTGCCTGACCCGGCCGGGCCGCAAGACCCAGCCCGGCACTGCGCTCTCGTTTGGCGACGGGGAGCTCACCGCCACGGTCGTCGATGCGATCGCCGACGGCAACAAGATCGTACAGTTTCACTATGACGGCATCTTTCTGGAGGTGCTCGAGCGGCTGGGCAAAATGCCGCTGCCGCCGTACATCAAGGCAGAGCTGCAGGATCAGGAGCGCTACCAGACGGTCTATTCCCGCGAGCTTGGCAGCGCCGCCGCGCCGACAGCCGGCCTGCACTTCACGAAGGAGCTGCTGCAGCGGATCGCGGACATGGGTGTGAAGATCGGCTATGTCACGCTGCACGTCGGCCTTGGCACGTTCCGCCCTGTCAAGGAGGACGAGATCGAGGATCACCCGATGCACTCGGAGTTTTGCATCATCCCGGAGGAAACGGCGCGCATGGTCAACGAGACGAAGGCCAATGGTGGCCGCGTCGTCTGCATCGGCACGACATCCTGCCGCACGGTCGAGAGCTTTGCGGATGCGGACGGAACGCTCCGCGCGCAGTCCGGCTGGACGGACATCTTCATCTACCCCGGCTACAAATTCAAGTGCATGGATGCGCTCGTCACGAATTTCCACCTGCCGGAGAGCACGCTCATCATGCTCGTGTCGGCGCTGGCCGGGCGGGAGCACATCCTCAACGCATACAAGATCGCCGTCGAAAACCGCTATCGTTTCTTCTCGTTTGGCGACGCCATGTTCATTGCCGATGGCCTCGATGCCGGCGGCGCTGAGTAAGAAAATGAAAAAACAGGCTCGCGGCCGCGAGCCTGTTTTTTGCTGTATCGGTTCAGTTTTGCGCAGCTTCAAATGCCTGCTGCAGATCGGCGATGATATATCGGTGTCTTCCAGACTGACCGCCAGACGGATCAGGCGATCCGAGAAGCCGGCGGCCTCGATCTCTTCTTTCGTGCACATGGAGTGCGTCATGGAAGCCGGATGCTGGATGAGCGTCCCGCAGTCGCCGAGGCTGACGGCCAGCGCACAGATGCACGTGGTTGAGCACCTTCTTGGCTTCCTCGAAGCTGCCCATCTCGAACGAGACAACGCCGCCGAACCGCGTCATCTCGCGGACGGCCACGGCGTGATCGGGATGGTTCTCCAGACTGGGATAGAACACTTTCTGCACATACTTGGAGCCGGCAAGGAAGTCGTAGGGTAGGGTAAAGGCGCCTTGCCGCCGTTGGCGGTAGGTTTCCTACACCCTCCCTCGGAACCGGACTTACTCCTCTCGAAGTATCCGGCTCCCCATTAGTAATTAACGTATTGATTAGTGTCTGTGTATTCTTTCATGGCACTTGCTACAAACAACAAGCGTTTTCCGCCGCTTCTTTTTCATCACGGTTTCCCAATCAGAATTACCCAATTCGTTTAAGTTCCGTATAACGTGAACCTCATACAAATCGGCTTCTTTACACCCACATAGTTCACAAACTCTGGCATTGAGCCGTTGTCTAATAGTGGTTTTCCAGCTGAATTTCTTTCTCTGATAAATGATGTCACTCGCTTCGCCACGCTTACAATCTGCGATTTTAACAGGGCGAACACGTTTTGTTCCTGCTTTAGTTTCATAAGGGACAGACCATGTTTTCCCGTCTTTATACTGGCGAATGATTTTGCGGATACTGGTTTTGTGCTTATTAGCAATCGTCTTTAAGCAACTGTACTCCATAAGATAGCAGAAGTAGTCCAGCGTGTGATAATCACAAGCCAGATTGTAATAGTTGCATAATCCTCTTGCTTCGGCATTGTACTGTTCCACAATCTCATAATCCGCAAGGTTGAGAAGTCCGGCTCGGTGTATCGGCTGAAACTCCCCGTTTTCCTTTTGGCGAATGACTTTCTTTGCAAACATGAATTTCTCAATCTTTTCCGTATGGGGAACAGACAGGGCAACTTTCATGTGCAGGGTACGGGATTTTCTCCACGTTCCGTTTTTCATTCTGTGACCTTTGACTTCCTGATTTCTGCGGACGCAAATATCATATCCAATGAAACGGACTTTTTCGGAGCTGTGCGTTATCAGCGTCTTTTCCTCGCTTAGAGTTAATTTCAGCTCTGTGCTTAGAAATTCAGCGATTTCGGCTTTCAAGTCCTCACATTCCGCTTTTGTGCCGCACACACCTGCCAGCCAATCGTCCGCATAACGGACAAAAGTGAACTTCTTGTTGTCGGCAGGTTTGCAGGGCAGATTTCTCATAGCTTCCTTCTGTGCCCTATGCTGGTCAATCAGTTCTTGTCTTGCCGCTTCATCAGCGGTATGGTCAATCCAATAAGACAGTCTTTTTAATTCTTTGCTTGCCGCATGATATTCCGGTGTCTGATATGCAGACCTCGGCTTATCAAAGCGTTCTGCGATTTCCCGAAACTTCTTGTCCAGCTCATTCAGATAGATATTTGCAAGTATTGGAGAACAGATACCACCCTGCGGGGAACCGCTGTAAGTGGCGTTGTATTTCCAATTCTCGATATACCCAGCTTTCAAAAACTGGCGAATGATGTTCAGAAAACGACTGTCCTTGATTTTCCTGCTCAAAATCTCAATCAATTTTTCGTGATTGATGTTATCAAAACAACCTTGTATATCGCCCTCGATAAACCAGACCACGCCTGTGAAGTCAGAAGAAATCTGACGGAGTGCGGTATGACAGCTTTTACCCGGTCTGAAACCGTGGGAGTGGCTGTCAAAGACAGGTTCATAGATAGCCTCTAAAATCATTCTGACAACTTCTTGCAGGAGCTTGTCACGGAAAGACGGGATACCCAGCGGACGGAGCTTTCCGTTTTTCTTTGGAATATACTCACGCCTTACAGGATTGGCTTTGTAGGTTCCGTCCTTTAGTGACTGGATTAACTCTTTTACATAGAAGTCACTGAAACCGTCTGCGGTATCGTTGTCGATACCCTGTGTTGTTGCACCTTTGTTTGCATAAAGTTTCTGATAGGCGGCGTAGTAAATATCTTCACGAAGTAAGTATCTGTAAAGTCTTGTGAACACGCCGTCTTTGTGTTCGCTGGAACACTTTTCAATACGCTCTAAAATTTCAGATGTTGGTTTCATTGAGGTTTCTCCTCCCTTTCATTCTTACATTTTAGATGTTACTAACTGGCTCCCTTCGCCATGTAAGGGTCGTTATCCCTCTCGGACTACTATGGAGCCTCCGTTACCATATCCGGCAAATGAGCCAGACTTAGGCAATCCCCAGTTAGCACTGTGCATAGGTTAGTGAAGATTGTCGGATATGCTTTCGGTTCGTTGTGACGTGTTCTCACGCCTGTTTCATAACGTGTTGGCAGTTGTCCCGCCGTGAAAGATGACGTGACAGCGTTATGACATGGGTTTCAGGACTTTTCCCACACCTGCAAAAAACAGGAACTGGAACCTTACATTCGATAAACCCAATCTTATCCTCATATCTTCTTAACATTAGAAAACAGTCGCACCTAAGTCCTTTGGTGACTATTCCTTTTTCTGCCATGCGCTGTTCCCGTAAAGGATTTCTCCTTAGTCGGTAAGGCAGATTGTTTCGCACACTGCCGTGTGCGGCAGTACCTTAGACTGCTTTGCACAGCGCCCTATCTGGGCGCACCACCACTTTCTGCGTGTTTGCGCAGACGGCGTCCATGCGCACCTTGAGCGTCTTGAGACCGCGCAGGATCAAAAACGCCTCCTGCGGCCCGAGCATTGCGCCCGTAATGTCCTTGAGTCTGACCATGCGGATCTGGTCCATGATCTCCTTGCGCGCCACCGAGAAGCCCGCGACCACGTCACCGTGGCCGTTGAGATACTTGGTCGCGCCGTGCACGACGACATCCGCGCCCAGCTTCAGCGGCTGCACCAACAGCGGCGTGGAAAAGGTATTGTCCACGATGACGAGACAGTCCGGATTCTGCGCATGCGCGTAGTCCGCGACGGCGCAAAGCGCCTGTATCAGCAGATCTATGCGCAGCTGCGCGCACAGATCTTCTCCGGCGAGATCGCGGCCGGACAGCCGCTGCCGTCGTATCGGTTTATGAGCCGCAAATACCAGGTCAACGTCGCCACGGTGGAAAAGGCGTATGATCTGCTGGAGGCCAACGGTTATATCCGCCGCTGTCAGGGCAGCGGGTGTTGTGTCCTGCCGCTGGATAATTTCAAGTTCTTTGCCGACGGCGTGGTGCTCGACAGTTTTCAGGCCGGGCAGTCGGAGACCGGGCCGGTCTATGATTTTGCCACCAGCACGCCGCTGGCGACGCGGGAGGAGACACGGCAATTTGTCGCGCTGGCCGACGAGCTCGCGCAGCAGCGGCCGGATGCGCTCCTGCGCTATCCGCCGACACGCAGGCGCTGCGGCAGCATCTGGCCGCGCGTAGCATTTGCTGCGCCTGAGCTATGTCGGCTGCCCGCTGGAGCAGATACCGGTAGGGATACACTGTATCGACTGGGAAATCGACTGGCTGCTGGAGCACCAAGCGGCGTTGGAAATTTAGTTGAGGTATCTTGTTGCATATTTTGTGAACAAACATAGCGCCTTTTGTGAACGTTAGCACTCACCTGTTGACAGTGCTAAAAAGCGTGCTATGATGAAGACGATCGATGAGGGAGGGCCTCCAGAGGGCCTCCGGAGATCAGGCATTGTTGTACAAACGGTAACAGAGTTCGCCAACGCGTGGAGTTTTTCCCCAGCGCCTACGAAAGGTATGAATGGAGGAATGACTTATGTTGCCGAGCATTTTTGGTGAAAACCTGTTTGATGATTCGCTGTCCGATTTCTTTGATTTCGGCCGTATGATGCCGCAGGTCAGCAGTGAGCTGTATGGTAAGCACGCCAGAAATCTGATGAAGACCGATGTCCGCGAACTGGACGGCTCGTACGAGCTGGACGTGGACCTTCCGGGCTTCAAGAAGGACGAAGTGACGGTCGATCTGAAGGACGGTTACCTGACGATCAGCGCTGCCAAGGGTCTGGACAAGGACGAGTCCAATAAGAAGGGCAAGTTCCTGCGCCACGAGCGTTACGCCGGCTCCATGAGCCGCAGCTTCTATGTCGGTGAGCATGTGGAGCCGGAGGACATCCGCGCGAAGTTCGAAAACGGCATCCTGCAGATCTCTCTGCCGAAGGCCGCAAAGAAGCAGCTCCCGAAGAGCAATGTCATTGCCATCGAGTAACGGCATATTCAATATCCCGCAGAGGAATTTCCCCCTGCGGGATATTTTTTTGCGAAGGCACATTGAAAATGCGAACAAAAGCCTCGCAGAGTTTGCGCTCGCAAGCGCAAAGAAAGTGGAAATCATTTTCTCCGGCGGCGTGTACGTCGGAGAAAATACCGCTCAGTCCGCCAGTGTGCGGATCGTCTGCCAACGGCGGATGATCCGTGCGCGCAGCGGACTGCGGTCCGATTGCCGGAAAAGCCTGAAGGGATTTTCCGGCAGTAAAAAACAGGCCGCATTGCTGCGGCCTGTTCGGAAAATATGCAATTACTCAGCCTTCGGGCCTGCGGCGACCAGAGCCTTACCGGCCTCGTTGCCCTCATACTTAACGAAGTTCTTAACGAAGCGGGAGGCCAGATCCTTTGCCTTCTCGTCCCACTGGGAAGCATCAGCATAGGTGTCGCGCGGATCGAGGATCTTCGGATCGACGCCGGGCAGCTCCGTGGGGACCTCGAAATTGAAGTACGGGATCTTCTTCGTGGGGGCGTT